>ERZ780150.287-NODE-287-length-48986-cov-5.922380_pt1 | contig 48986 bp, 50 predicted proteins | sample MGYA00511019_ERZ780150 | MGnify/ENA primary metagenome ERZ780150 (study PRJEB29588, sample SAMEA2151633) | human gut metagenome | biome: human gut; feature: human-associated habitat; material: faeces | place: Denmark | collected 2008/2010 ...
TTCCGAGGGTTTGGGACACTTCCCAACAAGCAATTTTCAACCGACGCGCCGCAGCACAGGAGGGCGAAAATACGGAAAGGGTACCCCTTTCCTATGCTTGCTAAGAAACTTTCTCCCTTTATCCCTACTACATGGAAAATCTGATTTTGCCAAAGCAGGACAAAAGAAAAACGCCGCAAACTGCGACGTTTCAAGCTTCTTTCTCTATGAAGAAACGAGGGAAGTTTATTCCCCCGTTGTTTCGTTGTTGGCTTCCTCAATCCCTTTTGCGGTAGCTGACAGGATTTTTAAATCCTTTTCGCTCATGCCGTCAAGCATGGTATCGAGCTGACGGCGGCGGGTGGACTTTTCCTGTTCCCGTTCCGGGAAAAAGAACTGGTCTACCGATACATCAAGCAGGGTTACAAGCTCATACAAAATCTGCAAACTTGGGTGCTGCCCGCTGTTCTCAATAGACGCGATATATCGCGGCGCAATGTTCAGATTATCCGCTAACTGGTTGCGGGAAATCCCCTTTGCTTTTCTTGCCGCTTTGATAGCCTGTCCGAAAGCCTTAAAATCAAACTTTTCTTTGTTCTGCTTCATAATCATTTCACCCAACTACATTGTATATTTCATCTCTCTTTCAAGATATGATTACACACATCATAGTATGGATAAAAATAGTTCCTATTATGCCGTTCGCTATTGACATACTTCAATTTATATGCAACAATAGTTATGTAACATTTGTAATCTAACAAAATTAATTGGGAGTGATAATAAATGCCGCCTAAAGCGAAAATAACAAGGGATATGATTTTAGATACTGTCTTAAAAATCACACAAGAAACCGGATTTGAAACCGTAAATGCAAGAAGTATTGCAAGCAAGCTAAAATGTTCGACGCGACCTATTTTTACTTGTTATGAGAATATGGAAGAATTAAAAAAAGAATTTCTTGATTTTGCTTTTGAATACTATAATCAGTATGTTGCAAATTATAGTAAGTCTGTAAATACAAATCCTTATTTACTCTTGCCTCTTTCCTATATAGATTTTGCTAAACAAGAAACATTTTTGTTTAAACTCATATTTATCAATGATATGGATTTAGATATGACAGAAGCAAAGGACTTTTACAAAGAAATTAGTAATGAAGAAAAAGCAAAAATATTTTCGGATATGATTGGAGTGAAATTAGAACGTGGAAAGGAGATTTTTTTAGATTTATTCCTTTATACGCATGGTATTGCTGTTTTGACTGCAACAGGAAAATTATCACTGGACAAAAATAACGCTGAAAAAATGCTAATAAATTTTCTATCTGCATTTATACAACAGGGGAATTGCAAGTAAAAGATTAGTTCTACAAATTTTATATAGAAAGATGAGTGTTTAAAATGAAAACAAATCAATATCTAATTGAGTTTTATAATCACTACGACGAAGATAGCCGTTTAACACTAAAGCATGGTAGTGTTGAATTTCTTACTACTATGCGTTATATAGAGAAATACTTGAAGCCTGATGACCGCATTCTTGAAATCGGTGCAGGGACAGGACGATATTCTCATGCGTTGGCACGTCAAGGATATACTGTTGACGCAGTAGAATTGATTGAACATAATATAGAAATTTTTCATAGGAATACTTTAGTTGATGAAAATATTTCTATTATTCAAGGTAATGCTTTAGATTTATCTGCTTTTCCAGACAACCAGTATGATATTACACTTTTATTAGGACCTCTTTATCATCTTTACAATAAAAAGGATAAACAGCAGGCTATTCGTGAAGCAATCCGCGTAACAAAACAAGGTGGTATAATTTTCGCCGCGTATGTCATTTCAGACGGCTGTTTATTAGACGAGGGGTTCAAGAGAAGTAATATCAATGTTGCTGAATATGTAAAAAATGGACTACTTGACCCCGAAACATTCGCTGCAAAATCAGAGCCAAAAGATTTATTTGAACTTGTTCGGAAAGAAGATATAGATGATTTAATGGCGGAATTTCCTATAAGCAGACTTCATTATGTTGCAACTGATGGTTGCGCTTTATTCATGCGTGAAGCGATAGATAAAATGGACGATGAAACATTCCAATTATATTTGAAGTACCATTTTGCTACTTGTGAACGTATAGATTTACTTGGTGTTACAAGTCATGCACTTGATATATTTAAGAAGTAAATAGAATTGGTAGATATTATATGAAAAAAGAAAATGGTTGTTATGCCCTTTTTGTAGTAATAAAACACGCATAAAATTGAGGGAGGATACAGAGCTAAAAAATTTTCCTTTGTTCTGTCCAAAATGCAAGCATGAAACAGTAATTAACGTAAATCAGCTAAAAATAACAGTTATTAAAGAGCCAGACGCATAGACGCAGAGCCGATAACACGCAGTTTATAAATGCGGTTATTGGCTTTTTCTTTTTGAAACTATTGTCATACTGGCTGGTTATATATAAGACCGTTGCTTTTTGTTAGCAAATCGTTCTTATCAGTAATGGCGGCGGTTTTGAAATAACAATCAAAACCGCCGTTTTTCTATTTTTAAAATAGGGATACGGAGGGTGTGTTAAAGTCGCCCTTTTTTAAGGATACGGCGGTATCAAGGAGGTATCGTCGTGTCCTTTTTTGTTGTTCGCCCGCCTAATTTCTTAAAAAAAGCCTATCCCTTGCAACGGGGTATTCCGGGCATGAAGATGAACAATCACATCATGTAAATACTTCTTGTGTTTCCCTTGCGCCTGTCTGCGTCTTGCAGACGGGCGCATTTTGCATTTTACAGAACTTTTTTCAAAGAAATTTTTGCTTTCGTCCGGCGTTTGAAAAAGTCGTCTGTATTATCACGCGAAAAGGGGAGGTACTACCGCCTTTCGACAGAAAGGAGGTGAGAACATGGAACCTAATCGCAGAGAATTTCAAAAGCAATGTGCCTTTCAAAGTTTCTGTAAACGGGTGCTGCACAACGAAGCGTGCAACGCCCACGACGAAATCCGGCGACGCAGGAAACGGGAAGTATCGTTTTGCGACCTTGCCTTACATGAAGAACGGCAGCTTTACACCGTTGACAAGTATTTTCAAGACGAAGAAGCTGAACCGCGTTATCAAATGGCAGGAAAAGAGATAACCCCGAAACTGCTGCTTGAAGCAATCCGCACTTTGCCGGAGGAAAAGAGAACCGCTATTCTGCTGTACTATTTCGAGGGCATGACCGACGTGGAAATCGGAAAGATGTTCAATACGTCGCGCAGCACGATACAGTACAGACGGACAAGCTCTTTTGAATTGTTAAAGAAATATTTGGAGGGACACGCTGATGAATGGGAAGAATGGTAAACAATCCGACTACCCGGAAATCGCCCTTGTTCCCTATCCCGTCATTGTGGCGGCGAGCAAAGGCGACCCGGACGCTATGAAAATGGTCTTGCAGCATTTCAGCGGCTACATAGCGAGCCTATCCATGCGAAAGCTCTGCGACGAGCGCGGTAACGTCTATTATGGCGTTGACGAGGATATTCGGGAACGGCTGCAAGCAAGACTAATGAGGGCTATCCTCACATTTCGGGCTGATGAATAGTTGAGCATGACCGTAAAACGTCTTGTAACCCCTTTTCCGTTTTACGGCAAGCAGAACAGCCCCTTTGTTCTTTGAAAAAGAAAGCGGCGCAAGAGAACGGCGACGCAGTATAGGGCAAATCGGATACGTTCCTTTTGTGCCGAGCCATACGGCGGGTGCGCCATGACTTCCCTTTCGGGAACGAGCGAACAACACCGCCGCCGCAAAGCAAGTTAGCAGCTTGCGGGCGACGACACACAAGAGGGATAATGATACTCCCTTACAGCCACAGTCCGAGCGTTAGAAGCGTCGCAGGCAATGGGTAGGGCTGCGTGAGAACCACGCAGGAGTGAAATTCTCGTGGAGCTATGCTAATAGCCGTCTGATTAAAGCCCTCTGAACATTGTTAGAATAGTGGACTTGCCGCTATTCATAGATTTGTATTAGCCATTTTACGAAAGGGGGCTAATCATTTTGAACGAAAAACAAATACCCGAAACAATTTGCAGAAGTGTTTTCAAAAGCGGCGAAAACACAACTTCAAAAAGTCAATTCACTCAAAAATGGATTGAACTTGTCAATAAAATAGAAAAAAGCAAAGGGCTAACAGCCAAAGGGCGATAATGACAAGCCGTTTCTTGTATGGTATAATTACTATATAGGAAATGGCTTGTTCCTATCTCAAAGGAGATATGAACATGAAAGTAGCTATTTATTGCCGCTTATCCGAAGAAGATAGAAACAAGCAATTTGAAACTGATGATAGTAACAGCATACAAAACCAAAAGTCTATGTTGTTACAGTATGCTATGGAACAGGGGTGGGAACTTTACAATATTTATAGTGACGACGACTACGCCGGAGCTGACAGACGCCGCCCAGAGTTTAACCGCTTATTGAAAGACGCGGAACAGCATAGATTTGATATTATCCTCTGCAAGACACAATCCCGTTTTACTCGTGAATTAGAGTTAGTGGAAAAGTACATACATGGACTGTTTCCTTTATGGGGTATCCGCTTTGTCAGTATTGTAGACAATGCAGACACCGCTAACAAAGGAAACAAAAAATCCCGGCAGATAAACGGACTTGTCAATGAATGGTACTTAGAGGATATGTCTGATAATATCCGCAGCGTCTTAACCAATCGGCGGCAAAATGGTTTTCATATCGGTGCGTTTGCCCTTTATGGATATAAGAAAGACCCAAACCAAAAAGGACATTTGATAATCGACGAAGAAGCCGCAGCCGTTGTCCGAGAAGTATTCACCCTATTTTCACAAGGCTATGGAAAAACTGCTATTGCCCGTATGCTTAATGACAGGGGCATACCAAATCCAACAGAGTATAAGCGTCTGCATGGTTTGCGTTATCAGCAGCCCAAAATGAAAAACAGTACATTGTGGAAATACTTTGCTATTTCCGATATGCTGACAAATGAAATCTACATTGGCAATATGGTACAGGGCAAGTATGGTAGCGTATCTTATAAGACGAAGCAAAACAAACCGCGTCCCAAAGAAGAATGGTATCGCGTTGAGGGAACCCATGAACCGATTATTGACCGGGAACTATGGGACAGAGTACAGGCATTAGTCGCTCAGAGAGCAAAGCCTTTTGATGTTGGTACCGTCGGTTTATTTGCAAGAAAAGCCCGTTGCGCCAACTGCGGTTATACTATGCGTTCTTCTAAAAGCGCACCGCAGCGCGGAGGAAAACATTACTTGCAATGTTCCAACCGCCATGTAGCAAAAGACGCTTGTATCGGTTCTTTTATTTCCGTTGATAAGTTGGAACGGCTTGTCATTGAAGAACTGAACCGTTTATCCGCAGAATACCTTGATAAAGACGAGTTAGAACAGAACATAGAATTTTGTGATAACTTGCAGGGACAAAAAGCCCGGTTACTCTCTGACCTTACAGCTTATCAAAAAAAGGTTGATGAATATTCTAAGGGTATTCGAGAACTTTATATGGATAAGGTAAAAGGGCTGATTTCTGAAAGTGACTTTGCAGATATGTCAAAGGGATTTTCTACGGAACGTGACCGCTTGGAGCGCGTAATCGCTGACGGAGAAAAGCAGTTAGCCGAACTGGAAGAAAAAATTGCGGCAGGCGATAACCGCCGCGAACTGATTGAACAATATACCAACTTGGAACACCTAACCCGCGAAATCGTGGAAACGCTGATTGATTATATATCTGTCGGCAAGCGTATTCCGGGAACAAGGGACGTTCCCATTGAAATTCATTGGAATTTCTAATTCCAATCGTAACTTTTTAATGAAAAGTTGTTCTTATATGATTGCAGCAGAGCAGAAAGCACGTGTTACCTACGACAATATCCTTCGACTGGTGGATGATCCAGATGTCAGGGAACCAATCAAGTTTTTGCGTGCAAGAGAAATTGTACATTTCCAGCGGTTTGGTGAGATGCTCAGAATCGCTCAGGAGCAGCTGGACAGCAAAAACTTTTATGCATTTAATCCGGAGTTTGACGTAAACCGAAAAAACAGACAGAAGTAAAGTGTCAAAAAAACACAAAACAAAAACGGACGCTTCTATTGTGCGTCCGTTTTTGTTTTGTAAAAAAGAGAGTTGGAGAATCTTTTGTATGTCAGCATTTATGCGGACATCTGAGAAAAGTGGTTAAACAATTGAGCAAGGTTTTCAGAGGAAAGGCAGGAACAAACATTTTTCAGGGTTTGTTCCGGAAGTTGAGAGAGCAGTGCCATTGCACATTCTTGTGCATCAAATTCACTTAATCCAAGGCTTTGAAAAACAGGACATAATTGATGATACTGCTGCTCATACTGCTGAGCCAATTCGTGTCCGAATGGAGTGATGTGCAGCGATTTGTCCGGAGCCTGTTCGATCAGCCCTTCTTTACAAAGGGAAGAAAGCATTTTGCAGACCGAAGCTCTGGATATTCCCAGCTGTACGGCAACATCGATGCAGCGTACGCGGGAAGAAATTTTTAACTCGGAAGCTCGTTCCAAAGCTGCGATTGTCAGCAGGTAGCGCAATTTGCCGGAGGTCAGTTTCATGTCGATCAGGCTCCTTTCAGAGAATCAAAATTTAAGCGGCAGTCTTGGCAACTTTCAGTTTTCTGGTACGTTCTTCCGGGTTTGGACGAACCATCAGATAAACCATGGCAGCCAGAAGGATAATGCCAACAACTGTTCCAAGTCCGAAGGTACCACCCAGAAGCAGGTTGCCAATCTGGTAGATAATCAAGGATACAACGTAAGCAAAGAGACACTGATAGCCAATTGCAATCCAGGTCCATTTGCCGCTACCCATCTCACGGCGGATTGCACCGATTGCAGCAAAGCAAGGAGCGCACAGCAGGTTAAAGACAAGGAAGGAGTATGCAGAAATCATGGTGAAGTTCTGTGCAAATACCGACCACATCTCATCGCCGTTTTCTGCTACCTCAGCAAAGCCATAAAGGATTGCCATAACGCTTACCAGGTTTTCTTTTGCCACCAGACCAGCAAAGCTGCCGACTGCGGCTTCCCAGTGTCCCCATCCAAGAGGAGCAAAGATTGGTGCAATTACGCGGCCGATAGAAGCCAGAATGGAATCTGGAGTTTCGACCATCTGCAAACTGAAGTTAAAGTTGGAAAGGAACCAAATGAGTGCGGAAGACAGGAAAATAATGGTACCTGCCTTACGAACAAAGGCTTTGGAACGATCCCACATGTGGATCAGAACGCCTTTTACGCTTGGAATATGGTAAGCTGGAAGTTCCATAACAAATGGAGCAGGGTCACCAGCAAAGAGTTTCGTTTTCTTTAAGATGATGCCGGAAATAATGATTGCAGCAATACCGACAAAGTAAGCGGAAGTTGCAACCCAGCCAGAACCATGGAACAATGCGCCGGAAATCAGACCGATGATAGGAAGTTTTGCAGAACATGGGATAAAGGTGGTTGTCATAATGGTCATCTTGCGGTCGCGGTCATTTTCAATGGTACGGCTTGCCTGAACAGCAGGAACGCCGCAGCCCAGACCGACCAGCATTGGGATAAAGGATTTACCCGACAGACCAAAGCGACGGAAAACACGGTCCATGATAAAGGCAATACGTGCCATGTAACCGCAGTCTTCCAAAAGTGCGAGCAGCAGGAAAAGAACCATCATCTGAGGCAGGAAGCCAAGTACAGCACCGACACCGGCGATGATGCCATCCAGAACCAGAGACTGGAGCCATGGAGCGGTATTGGCAGCGGTGAGCCATCCTTCCACTGCTGGAGGAATTATCTCGGTAAACAGAACATCATTGACCCAGTCGGTCATCATCGTTCCCACAGTGGAGATGGAAAGATAGTAAACTACGAACATGACCAGCGCAAAGATAGGAAGCGCAAGAATGCGGTTTGTAACAATCTTATCAATTTTATCGCTGGTGGTAAGTCTCTGTTTTGTCTGCTGTTTCTGGTAGCAGGTTTTGAGAATGTGGGAAATTGCCTGATAGCGCTCATGCGTGATGATGCTTTCTGCATCGTCATCAAATTCACGCTCAGCTTCCTGACGCAGCGCTTCGATCTGATCCAGCACAGCTGCGGAAAGATTGAGCTGTTCCATTGCTTTTTCATCGCGTTCAAAAAGCTTGATTGCAAACCAGCGAAGATTGTTTGGATCACAGCTTCCGGCAATCTGTTTTTGAATCATCGAAAGAGTTTCTTCCAGTTTTGGGTCAAAGGAAAGTGGTTTTGGTGCAAGCGATTTTCTCTGAGCAAGGGTCAGCGCTGCTTTTGCAACCTCAGCGCTTCCTTCTCCTTTCAGAGCACTGGTCTCGATAATCTGACAGCCAAGAGCCTGCGAAAGCTTTGCAACGTCAATCTTATCTCCATTTTTGCGGACAAGATCCATCATGTTCAGCGCAATCACCATTGGTACTCCAATTTCCAGCAGCTGGGTGGTCAGATAAAGATTTCGTTCCAGATTGGAAGCGTCCACAATGTTGATCATTGCATCAGGATGCTGGGTGACCAGATAGTTTCTGCTGACAACCTCCTCCAGTGTATATGGAGAAAGGGAGTAGATGCCTGGTAAATCCTGAATGATTGCCTGCTTGTTTGCTTTGAGCTTTCCTTCCTTTTTTTCTACTGTAACACCTGGCCAGTTGCCGACATACTGGCTGCTTCCGGTCAGGTCATTAAACATGGTTGTTTTTCCGCAGTTTGGATTTCCTGCTAATGCAATTTTATACTCCATGGTCCATCCTCTTTTCTTCATTGCAGTTATTGCTTGATTAGCAATTGCTAACTTATATTCAAAAAAATTATGCTGTCACTTCAATCTGCTCGCAGTCAGCTTTTCGCAAAGAAAGTTCGTAGCTGCGGACATTCACTTCGATTGGGTCTCCCAGAGGAGCAACCTTTCTGACAAAGACTTCGGTTCCTTTGGTCAATCCCATGTCCATGATGCGGCGCTTAACAGCACCTTCTCCATGCAGCTTGACGATCGTAACCGTCTGGCCGGGTTTCACATCCTTTAATGTTTTCATCACAATCCCTCCTGATATATTACACACTCATCCATTCTGATATTGGGGATGCAGTATGATTCTTACAACATGACTCTCTGCGCCATCGAGGCATCCAGAGCAATTCGGCTGCCTTTAATGTTCAAAATGAGGTTGCCGCCATTGGATGAAATAATGGTGACTTTTTCTCCAGCGACAAAGCCAAGCTCTGCCAGATGCTGACGAACATCATCTTTTCCGGTGATCCTTTGAATCACAGCAGTTTGACCAACAGACGCAAAAGTTAATGGCATCATAATTCCTCCCTCACTTTATTTTATATAATTAGCTGATGCTAACTTTTCTTGCTGGTGTAAGTTTAGCACAGACTAACTAACATGTCAATCAATATTAATAAAAATATGTTAGCTTAGGATAACTTATGAAGACTAATTGACAAACCACTCGACAGATGATATATTATAACTAAAATATATCGTAAAACGATATATCGGGAGACGATAAAATGGAACGAATGCAACCATTGACCGACGCGCTGTTTTATGTACTGCTTGCACTGCGTCAGCCAAAGCATGGATATGGCATTATACAGGAAGTACAGGAACTGACCAATGGAAGGCTGGTACTTGGGGCAGGAACGTTATATGGAGCGTTAAAGATGCTGGAAGAACGGGGATGGATCTCCCTTTACAGTCAGCAGAATGATTCGAGAAAGAAAAAAGAATATTTGATCACGGAAAAAGGACGAAGGGCTTTTTTTGCAGAGTGTGATCGATTAACCGAGATGTTAAATAACAGTCATCTGATGCGGGAGGAGGAAGCAGAATGAAAGAAAAACTGGTAAGATGGAAATTTTATTTTGATAAAGATAAAGAGGAGCAGTGGCTCAACGAGATGGCGGCGAAAGGCTGGAGCATGAAGAGCTTTTTCGTGGGACGCTACACCTTCGAACAAACACAGCCGGGAGAATATCTTTATCAGGTGGAACTGCTGCCACGGAATGTGAAGGAAAAGGCAGAATATCTGCACTTCCTGGAGCATGAGATGGGTGTTGAACTGGTGCAGGAGTGGGGATTCTGGATTTTTCTGCGCAAAAAAGCGAGTGAAGGTCCATTTGAACTGTACACCGATGCTTCATCCAAGGCGGAGCATTGCAGAAAGATATCACACCTGTTTTTTGCGGTAGCTGGGCTGGAGTTTTTGGTTGGATTATCGGAAATGCTGGTATGGACAGCACAGGATAAATCAGAATTTTTGATTCTGGCGGTTATTCTGTATGCACTGGGACTAGTGTTTCTACGGCAGGGAATCCGTTTTCAGAAAAAGCAGAAAGAGCTGGAAAGATAGACTAGATTTCAGGAAATGAAAGATTAATTTTTATTTCAAAAAAGATATTCAAAAATAAAACACCCTCTTTTCTCGGGTCTTGTGGGAAAAGAGGGTGTTCAAAATTTGTAGCGAAGCCTAATCGTTTTTTCTTGCGATGCGGCAGGGATTGCCGTAAGCGATCACATTGCTTGGAATATCTTTGGTAACGACACTTCCTGCGCCGATAACCACGTTGTCCCCGATAGTGACGCCCGGCATAATGATAGCTCCTCCGCCGATCCATACGTTGTCGCCGATCATGACCGGGGCAGTTCTGGTTTTGCAGAATTCAAAGGAACCATCTGGCTTAGGCTCCCCAAAGCGTTCTCTGGCATTTGTGGGGTGAAAGGCAGTGTAAATCTGGACATTCGGTGCAATCAGGGCATTATTGCCGATCACGATTTTGTTGTCGTCCAGAAAGGTGCAGTTCATGTTGACCTCGCAGTTGTTGCCAAAGTAAATGTTGTTTCCGTAGTCAACATAAAAAGGAGCCGTGATCCACAAATTTTTGCCCCGCCCGCCGAGCAGTTCGCTGAGGATGCGGTCTTTTTCTGCTAGATTTTCAGAATCGGTATTGTTGTAGTCCCGGGTCAGATTTTTTGCTTTGTGCCACTGGGTCAAAAGTTCTTTGTCGCCGCAGTCGTACAGTTCTCCTGCCAGCATTTTTTCCCGTTCGGTCATATGATTTCCTCCTGAAAGATAAAGTTGAGAGATAAAACAATTGCCCTTCCTCAAAACATCAGGAAAGGAAGGGCAATCTTTTTTAGTGCCTAATACCAAGGGTTTGGTAAAAAGGGAACAAGGGCATTCCAGATAACTGCAAGAATGATATCAGTGCCGCCCATCAGCGCAATAAAGGTAAAACCGGAAACGGTTAACAGGTTGATGCCGCAGACCAGTACCTTCAACCAGATCGATCGAAAGGACAGGCAGACAAACAAGGAACCGTAGAATGCGACCCATACAAAATGGAATGGATCGATTGGGATACCGGTAAGAAACAGGTAGCACAAAAGAGGGAAAAGAAGGGAAATACAGAAGAGTATCGTTTTGAAAACCGGATTAGTTTTGCAAAATAACAGGATCTTTTTTATGATAAGTATCCCCCCTTTTTTACAGTTAGATTCTTGCAAACTGTGCTTCGTACAGTTCCTTGTAAATACCGTTTTCTTTTTCCAGCAGCTGAGCATGGGTGCCGCGTTCCTGAATGCCATCGCGGTCCATCACGATGATTTCATCTGCATGCTTGATGGTGGAAAGTCTGTGTGCAACCACGATGGTGGTACGGTTCTTACACAGTTCGTCCAGCGAATCCTGAATGTAGTTTTCGGTCACATTGTCCAGAGCGGAGGTCGCTTCGTCCAGAACAAGGATTGGAGGATTCTTTAAGAAGACACGCGCAATTGAGATACGCTGTTTCTGACCACCCGAAAGTTTGACACCGCGTTCGCCGACAAAGGTTTCATAGCCTTCCGGAAGACTCATGATGTAATCGTGGATGTTTGCTTTTTTAGCAGCTTCAATGACTTCTTCACGGGAAGCACCCAGCTTGCCGTAGGCGATATTGTCAAAGATGGTTCCGGTAAAGAGGAAGACATCCTGCTGAACAATACCGATTTTCTGGCGAAGGGAAGAACGGGTAACGGTGCGGATGTCGTGACCATCTACCGAGATGCTTCCGCTGGAGATCTCATAGAAACGAGGAATCAGGTGGCAGAGAGTCGTTTTACCGCCGCCGGAAGGGCCGACGATAGCAACCATCTTGCCCTGTGGGAAGGTGAGCGAGATGTTAGAAAGCACCTCTTTGCCTTCATCATACTGGAAGGTAACGTTGTCAAAGGTGATCTCGCCCTTAACATCGGTCAGTTCCTGTGCATGCTCATCCTCTTTTTCCGGCTGTACGTTCATCAGTTCTTCAAAGCGAACATAGCCGGTGATGGCATTCTGGAACATTTCGACAAACTGGATCAGCTTCTTGATTGGGGTCACGAACATGTTGATAAACAGCATGTAAGCAACCATATCGCCGACAGTGATGACACCGGCATAAACGCAGTATCCGCCGCCAGCCAGAATGATAACGTTCATCATGGCAGTCAGGAAGTTGGTGCCAGAGAAAAACTCTGCCATAACGCGGTAAGCTTTTTCACGAACTGCAACGTAGCGCTGGTTGTTTTCATTAAACTTTTTCTGTTCTTCTGCTTCTCCGGTAAAAGCGCGGGCAACACGCACGCCGGCAATTGAGTTTTCCAGACTTGCGTTTACTTCCGCAATTTCAATTCGGTTTTTGCGGAAAGCAACGGTCATTGCAGTGCGCTTTTTCACGATGAATAAAACCAAAAACGGAATCATGATAAAGGTAAGCAATGTCAGTGGAACGTTGACAGTACACAGAATAATGAAGGAGCCAATGATGGTTACTGCCGAAATAAACAGGTCTTCCGGACCATGGTGAGCAAACTCGGAAATATCCATCAGGTCGTTGACGATTCGGGACATGATGACACCGGTTTTGTGTTCATCAAAGTAGGAGAACGGAAGTTTTTGCAGATGGGTGAAGACGTCGCGGCGCATGTCTGCCTGCATGCGAACGCCTACAACATGGCCCTGATACTGCATGATATACTGCATAATGGTTTGGATGATATAGATGACCAGAAGCGCTGCACACCAGGAAAAAATCAACTGGAGATTTTTGTCCGGAATGTAGGTGTTGATGATGTTTCGGGAAATGACAGGGTACATCAGGTCGCAGCTGGCCGCAATCAGCGCGCATACCATGTCCAGTACAAACAGCTTCCAGTGCGGTTTGTAGTAGCGGGCAAACGATTTCAGCATGATAACACACTCCTCACATACTTTTTACATTCCTTTCTATCATACACGATTCTGTATGTTTTTTCAATCCATTGTGAAAGGATAGACGTAATCTCTGAAAAGAATAGTCAAAGTAGAATTTGTATGATAGAATAAAAGAAAAAGGGCAAATTTTAGGGGAGGGAGAAGCATGAGAAAAAAGGAAATACGGCTTTATAATCTGCTGTTTCCAATCTGGATGTTTTTTATCTGGCCGAGTGTTTTGTGGCTGATTCTGCTGCCGGCAAATTTTGTGATCGACAGCATAGTGCTGCTTTTGGCAATGTATGCTCTCCGTCTGGAAAACCGGCTATCCCTTTGGAAAAAAAGAATTGTTCGGATTTGGCTGATTGGCTTTCTCAGCGATTTTATCGGTGCAGCACTCATCTTTGTTCTGATGCTTGTTTCGGATTGGCTAAAACTGCCGTTTAATCTGATTTTATTCCCGGCAACAACGATAATCGCCATTCCTGGAGTGTTGCTTGCGGGAGTACTGATTTTCTTCTTGAATAAACGATTCTCCTTTCAAAAATTGCAGGATGAGCTTTCTGGTGAGCAGATTCAAAAACTTTGTCTTGCTTTGGCGATTTTTACAGCACCATATGCAATGTTTATCCCGTTGTACGGCTAATCAAAAAATGAAAAAAGAAAACCTCCACGGAAAAGTGGAGGTTTTTTATGTTTTTACAGATAGACTGCGATTTCTTCCGCAGCCTGATTTTCAAATGGAACTTTTGTAAGCAGCTGGTCAATCTGGCGGCAGTATTCCTGCGGATTTGTGGTATAGCAGTTCATGTGTTTTGCGCCTTCTACCGGACAGAAGGTGATGTTCGGGTTTGCCTTGGCAATTTCCTCACTCATTGAACAGGGAACCAGCGGATCTTTTGTGCCATGGAACAGGAGGACAGGAACCCGGATATTTTTGGCAGCCTGCACCGCAGAGATACTGCTCATGTCCACTCCTGTTTTAGTTTTGATAATCAGCTTGACCAGCGGGAGCAGAAGTTTTGGACTTAGAGAACTTCTCTTTTGAAATTGCAGGGTCATCATGCTGTCCCAGTCAGAGAAAGGACAGTCAGCGATACAGAACAATGGTTTGTTTTCCAGCGGCACCGATGGAGAATTTGCTTTTTCCATGGCAAGCAGCGCAGTGACCGCACCCATTGATTCCCCCATGATGCCGGTACGTGCCCGCTCAAAGCCATTGAGTCGTGCGTGGCGGGTAATCTGTGTCAGCCACTCCAACGCATCGTCACTTTCCAATGCACCAAAGGTAATAAAATCGCCTTGACTTTCTCCCTGTGCCTGCTGGTCAGGTACAAGAACATTGAAGCCTCGTTCGAGCAGCATCGGTAGATATTTGAGTGCACCGACCCAAGGATAGTTGTAGCCGTGCAAAAACAGAATGTAGTGGTCAGTCTGAGCTGATGCAAGATACAGACGGGCAATCAGTTCCTGACCGCGGGCATTCTTTAAAAAGAGCTTGTCGTATTTTAAGTCCATCAGAGAACGGTCAATGTGGTTGCGGGTGATCTCCTGGCTGAGGACTGCACCGTAGCTGATGTCTCTTGGAGCGATTGCTTCCAGTGCAAGTTTGATGGCAATATGCCGTCTGACAGAAAGAATCAGCAGCAGAATCACAACAAATACAATCAGTAAGATTAACATGATATTAAGAACAGGCATTCTTTCACCTCATAAAGTAACATGGATTTTATACGGATGTATTATAACACAGATTCTGGCAAAAGAAAAAAACTTTTTGTGAAATCTATCAGGCTTTTCGACAAAGAAAAACCGCCTCTGCCGTTTTCAGGTGCAGAAGCGGTAAAATAATACCGAAGATGGACTAATCCAGAAGTCTGCCATCGGTCGAAATGACATGAACCTGCCATGGAATCAGTTTTCCGCAGTCGGTCAGTGCTTTTTTCAGAGCCTGTTCTAATCCGCCGCAGCAAGGGACTTCCATTCTCACAAGGGTAACGCTTTTAATATTGTGATTTTTCAAGATGGCGGTCAGTTTTTCCGAGTAATCAACCGGGTCAAGTTTTGGACAACCAACTAGTGTAATGCGGTTTTTGATAAAGCGGTTGTGAAAATCGGCATAGGCAAATGGGGTGCAGTCCGCCGCAATTAGCAGATGTGCATTTTCAAAGTATGGTGCATTGGGTGCAACCAGACGAATCTGTACCGGCCACTGAGAAAGCTGGCTCTGCATTGGCTGAGAGAAGGGCTCAGCGGCATTGACTGGGGTCGGGCGAACAAAGGTTTTGGCGCGGGAACCAGGACAGGAATGACCGCCGCAGGGAGAAGCAGCTGATTTTGATTTTTCGGCCTGTCTTGCCTTGACAGCCTCTTCATCATAAGCAGCGGCCTCTCTTTCAATAATGCGGATCGCATCCATTGGACATGCCGGCAGGCAGTCACCAAGACCATCACAGTAATCATCGCGGATAAGTTTAGCTTTTCCATTTATCATGGCAATGGCACCTTCATGACAGGCTTTTGCGCACAGACCACAGCCATTGCAGCGTTCTTCGTTAATAGAAACAATCTTTCGAATCATATTTTTCTCTCTCCTTATAGACTCAATTACAGTTGAGGATAGATTTGTTAACACTAAGATACTATAATATAAAGAAAAAAGCTGTTGTTTTTCCAACAAAATAAAAAGAAGGGAAATGAAAAATGGAAAACAAAAATCTTACAAAGATTGCACTGATGCAGGGACTTAATGAACAGGAGATTTCGCTTATTTTAAATTGCCTTCAGGCAAAGATAAAAAAATATGAGAAAGGTGAGACCATCTTTCAGGAAGGGGAGAAAATTGAGGAGATCGGAATTATTTTTTCTGGAACAGTAACGGTCCAGCGCAACGATTACTGGGGAAATCGTTCCATTGTGGCTCTTTTAGGGGAAATGGATGTGTTTGGTGAGACCTTTGCCTGCCTTAATCAATCCTCGGATGTGCAGGTTATCGCGGAAGAATCAAGTGAAATCTTGTTTTTACAGGTAAATCGTGTCCTGACAACCTGTTCTTCTTCCTGTCAGTTTCACAATCGACTGATTCGGAATCTTCTGGAGATCTGTGCGAGAAAAAATTACCAGATGAACGTCAAAGTGGAAATCCTTTCTCAAAAAACAACCAGAGAAAAGCTACTGACCTTTTTGTCTAGACAGGCCATTCGTTTGGGAAAACAGCAGTTTGAGATTCCATTTAACCGTCAGCAGCTGGCAGACTATCTTTCGGTCGACCGAAGCGCTATGACGGTGGAGCTTGGTAAGTTAAAAAAGGAGGGGATCATTGACTTTCAAAAAAATGTATTTACCCTGAATCGGTAAGGAACGGATGGAAGAACATTGGGGGAAGAAAAAAAGGATGTTTTGATAATAGATAAATTGCAGCAGTTGGCAGATTGTTTTTTAAAAAAGAAGCACTTCCCTTGAGAAGACAGGCAGTGATAGTCTCGGAAAGAGAGGAACCATGGGAATTTTGCAGGCATAGTTTGTTGATGTAGACTAAAGTCTGCACAATAACAAAACCCAGAAAAGGAGCGATCAGACCATGCTGTTTCAGCGAGAGGACAAAGAGAACACCAGCGGATGCGCGGTGTTCACCAATCAGCCGATTTCCCTGGCGATGGCTTATGTGCCGCGGCAGGAATGGGAAGATTTATATGAAGCAGGTTTGGGATTAGAGAGGGGAACCATTTTTTCTCAGCTTGACAAACCATTTATTGGAGAGGAGGCGGTTTTGAATGCAGGCAAGTATGCAGCAAAGTAACATCCGTCAGGTACTGATGAAACGGATTCAGATGTGCGAATTTGCCCTGATTGAAGCCGGACTTTTTCTGGATAGCCATCCGGATGACCAACAGGCTTTAAAATATTACAGCAAACATCAGCAGCTGTTAGATCAGGCAAAAGCAGAATATGTAAAACAATTTGGTGCATTGGAACCGACCGTAATGGAGGGTGACACCAGATGGAACTGGGTGGATGATCCGTGGCCGTGGGATCTTGAACACAACCAAAGTGCGGCAGAAAATCCATCACAGAGATAGGAGGAAGAGATCATGTGGACATATTCAAAAAAACTGGAGTATCCGGTTAAGATTGCCCATCCAAATGCGGCTGCTGCAAAAGTAATCATCTCTCAGTTAGGTGGACCCAATCCCTTTAAGATATTGTTTTTATTTGAAACTGCTGTAAAGCTTGACGGGGATTTTCTTAAATCGGAGTAAAAAGAATTGCTTGCAATTCTATGATTTCTTCCTATTAAAAAATGGACAAACAAAATCTGTGCAAATAGGGCATATTATAACATTAACATGCCTTGTGCATCAAATATTGGGAGAAATCTGGAGGAATGAAACGATGTATTCAGCAATGGTATTGGTGGCACTGTGCAACATGATTTATCTGGCGCTTCACGTGACCGGCAGCGGATCTTTTCCAAAGCCCCTGTCTAAGGAAGAGGAAGAAGAATGTCTGGAACGAATCCAGGAAGGGGATGAGCAGGCAAAAAACAAGCTGATCGAGCACAATCTGCGCTTGGTTGCCCACATCATCAAGAAATATTACGCCAGCTATCGGGATCAGGAGGACCTGATTTCGATTGGTACAATAGGACTCATTAAAGCAGCAAACAGCTTTAACAGCAGCAAGGGGACCAAGTTTGCGACCTATGCAAGCAGATGTATTGAAAATGCAATTCTATCTTAACGGAATTTGTTGCTGATAAAGGGGAAAAACTTGTTCCTTTCAGAGAAAAATGGAGGGCTTTATTTTCGCTTAGTAACTGCAAAAAGGTTATGGTTCGCAGCCTGTCAGGAAATATTCAGTTTGCCCCACTTTTGATCTTACACTTTCCTCTGCTGATTCCGAGAAAGATGTTAGATGCACAAAAGTTTTATCTTCAGTTTGAAGGTTCAGTTCAAATGACAGAAATCGCTGATAAATTAAGATGGTACCGTTATCGCAAAGCCCTGCTTCAAAAAGATGTCGCAGACTATATCGGGATTGACCCGAGAACCTACTCAAAGTATGAAGAATATGGCAGAGATCAATACCCAATCTCATCTATGAGCAGACTGGCAGAATTATATGATATCCCACTGGAAGAGTTACTTGATGACTATCATTTATTTCTGTTGCGTGGACAAGCTGAGCAGCTAAAAACACTGCGGGAAAGTAAAAAGCTGACACAGAAGGAATTTGCTGAATCGATCGGAGTTCCTTTAGGAAAGTACAAACACTGGGAGCAGGGAAAAGTACAAATCTCAAAGAGTAACTGGAAAAAGTATTTTTGTGAGCTAATTGGTATTTGCCCATAAAACAGATAAGCTGCCATCCCGTATGGGGTGACAGCTTATTTTTAGATCTTTCGAAAAGGTAGTCCCAATTTTATAGCGCTTCTCTTTTCATGATAGCAGTTCCGGCAGCATTGATTCCAACATGGCAGGCGATACTACATGGAAGATCGACATAGGATACTGGAATAGAAGGGAATGCGCTTTGTACCAGTTGTCTCCATTGCTCGGATTTTTCCTCATTTTCAAATGTGCCTGCTGTTTCGATGCGAAGCTGATGATCGGGAACATCTGCAAACCGTGTCAGTCGGTCCTGTTTGATCGCTTCAATCATTTTTTCCTCTGCCTGCTTCATGCCGCGGGCTTTGGCGTAGGTATCCAGTTTGTCCCCCTGAATGGTCAGAATCGGTTTTAAGTTTAAAACACTTGCAAAAGCAGCAGCAGCCGGGGTGACCCTTCCACCTTTTTTTAAGTATTCCATAGAATCTACGGTGATATAAATGCTAGCCTGATAGGCACGCTCTTCCAGATAGTTTTTGATTTCTTCCGCTGTCAGTCCCTGCTGTGCCAGCAAGAGTGCACTCAAAACAGAAGCTTCCTGTGTCAGAGAGATTCTGTGGTTGTCCACAACCTGAATCTTTCCATCATAGTCTCTTGAAAACTGAATGGCATTGTGGCAGGAATTGCTTAATCCGCTGGACATAGGAATATAGACGATTTGATCGTATCCGTCTTTCAGAATATTTTCCCAGAATTCTATCAATTGCCCCGGTGAAGGCTGTGAAGATGAGATATTCCGGTGTTCCTTCATGGCGTTGTACAGCTGTGCATTGTCAATATTTAATCCTTCCAGATAGGTTTCTCCATCAATAATAACCGGCATAGGCAGCAGGTAGATACCATGCTCATCTGCTTGTTTTTGTGTCATGCTGCTGTTTGTATCGGTTGCAATCGCAATTTTCATATTTATCACCTCTGTCGTAACATTAGTTGTTTCGCAAATCTCCCCAGAAGAATAGAGCTACTGTTCCAGGTCCAGTATGACTTCCGATGGTAGTTCCTATTGGAAAAATTTCTACTTTTCCATCCAGGTTAGGGAATTTTTCTTCTATCATTGCAGCTACCTTTTGTGCATCCTCCAGGCATGTTGAGTGAGAGATATAACATTTTCCATGATAATCCAGTCCATCCTGAGCGTGAAGCTCCATCTGTTCCACGATTCGCTGGATAACCTTCTTTTTTCCTCTGATTTTTTCTCTTGGAATCAAATGTCCCTCTTTGTCTACATTAAGCAAAGGGCAAATGCTCAGCATTGTGCCGACAGCACCGGCAGTTCGGGAGATTCTTCCGCCGCGCACATAAAACGAGAGATCTGTGGAGAAAAACCAGTGATGCAGATAGCGTTTGTTTTCTTCCGCCCAGGCATACACTTCTTCAATGCTTTTTCCCATATCGCGCTGATCTGCTAGGGCATTCATTAACAATCCATAGCCGCTGGATGCCGCAAGGGAATCAACAATAAAAATCTTTCGTTCCGGATAGCGTTCCAACAGTTCTGATCTTGCGACACAAGCAGAATTATATGTTCCGGTAATACCTGATGACAGTGTGACGTGAAGGATATCCATACCTTCTTTTAAACACGGCTCAAAATATTGGATGTATCGTGCTACACTGATCTGTGAGGTCTTTGTCTTTGCTCCGTGTGCCATGCGTTCAAACAATTCTTCTGATGACATGGAAACCCCCATATCATCAGCATATACTTCTTCATCAACTGTATATTGAAAGCATACATAATGGATATTTCTCTGTTCCATCTGCTTAGGTGTCAAATCTACGGCAGAACAACAACTCAAGCAATAATCTGACATACGCTTACCTCCATTGACATCATAAAAATATATGATAAAATATGAGACAAGTGTATCACATTATTGTGATGACATCAATTCCTGTACCTGAGACAATATGGTTTGTTGTGTCTCACATTATAAAAGGAGCATTGATTTGTGGATAAGCGCAGGGAAGAAAATTTGAGGGTAAAAGAGAATATTATCAATACACTGTTTCGTTTTATGCAGAAAAAGAGCCTTTCTGACATTACCGTTACCGAGCTGGTAAAGGGTGCCGGAGTTGCCAGAGCTTCTTTTTATCGAAATTACGATTCGAAAGAGGACGTTCTGGTCACGCTGATTCGGGATGTTTTGGAATTGTTCCGGAATGAGATGAAGGAAGATCCCGCAGGACTTTATTCCTACGACAATGTTGTTTTAAGCTTTTCATACTTTCAGAAATATAGAAAGTATATTTTGGATTTGTACCATTCCGGATTTTCAATGGCGATTCTTGAGGAAATCAGTCATTTTCATGAAAGCGTCGAAGGAACGATGCCATCTTCCTCCATCGAAAAATACAAATTATATATGTATACCGGAGCACTTTTCAACACGGCTATCGTATGGCTGTCTGAAGAAAATCCTGTTGATGCCGCGGATATCGCATCGTTTTTCTTTCAAAAAATAAAAAATATCTAACGGTAAAAGCTGACGGTGTGCTTTAGAATAAGAGTAGCACAGATCGGAGGAGCGTATGGAACAGATTTTAATTATAGAAGATGATATGGGGTTAAATCAAGGCTTGTGTCGTGCTTTAAAATCAGAAAATCGACAGGTCATTTCTTGCCTAAATTTGAAAACGGCACGGGAACAGCTGCTTTGTGGCAGTGTATCACTGGTGCTTCTGGATATCAATCTGCCGGATGGCAGTGGCTTGGACTTTTTGCAAGAACTGAAAGCGGCTGATCCAGTGCGTCCGGTCATTTTGTTGACTGCAAATGATACAGATATGGATATTGTAGCGGGACTGGAACAGGGCGCAGATGACTACATCACAAAGCCGTTTTCCTTGTCTGTTTTGCGGGCGAGAGTTAATACACAGCTGCGTAAAAATGCGGCTTTGCTTAGCACAAAGACCTTCCAAATTGACGGCTTTCTGTTTCAATTTGACCAGATGCAGTTTTCCAAAGATGGAGTGCCGATAGAACTCAGCAAGACAGAACAGAAGCTTCTTCGCCTACTCGTAGAGAATCAGGGTATAGTAATGTCTCGCGCCGACTTGGTTGACCGTATCTGGACAGATGGTGCAGAATATGTCGATGAAAACGCGCTCTCTGTTACCATCAAGCGGCTTCGTGATAAACTGGGAGCACAGAAACAGATTCAAACCGTTTATGGGATTGGATATATGTGGGGAAAAAAGCATGAATAATTGGATTTGGATGGTGGTGCTGCTGTGTGTCTTGGTGACACTGCTGGTAATTTATATCAATTACCGGAAAACGAAAAAAACAATGGACACCATAGAAAAAATGCTGGACACAGCGATTGAGGGCACCTACTCAGAAACACATTTTGATGAGAGCCGTTTATCGGCGCTGGAAACCAAATTTGCCAATTATCTGTCTTCCTCCGCGATTTCCGCTCAGAATGTGAGGGTGGAGAAGGATAAGATCAAAACACTGATTGCGGATATTTCGCACCAGACAAAAACGCCGATTGCAAATCTTTTGCTTTACAGTGAATTGATCGCAGAGGAAGACTTGCCGGAGGAGATGCGTTTTAATATCCATACAATCCAGCAGCAGACAGAAAAGCTGCGTTTCCTAATCGATTCTCTTGTAAAGCTCTCTCGATTGGAGAATGGTATTTTGACCTTATCTCCCAGACAGCAAGCGGTCGGACCTATGTTGGAAGAGATTCAGAGACAGTACTTGTCCAAAGCCCAAAAGAAAGGGTTACAGTTACAGCTGATTGCCACAGAAGCCCGGGCAACCTTTGACCGCAAATGGACAGCAGAAGCGTTGGGGAATCTTATCGAGAACGCAATCAAATATACACCTTGCGGCAGTGTTACCCTGAAAGCGATGGAATACGAACTGTTTACCCGCATCGATGTGACGGATACCGGAATTGGTATTGAAGAGTCAGAACAGCCGAAAATATTTGCTCGATTCTATCGTTCAGAAACGGTCTGTGAAGATGAGGGAGTCGGCATCGGACTTTATCTTGCAAGGGAGATCATTTCCGGTGAAGGCGGATATATCAAGCTAATTTCTCAGAAGGGAAAAGGCTCTACTTTTTCTGTATTTCTTCCGAGATAAGCTGAAATCTTGCAAAACTGTAAGAATTGAATCCCCGCTCGAAAGATTGTGGAAAGAATTGTGTGCTATGATCTGTATGCAGGAACAAAAACTGCATACAGATTTTTTATTGGAGGTAGTAAGTTTATGAATATTTTACAGGCAAAAGACCTCACAAAGATTTATGGCTCCGGCGAAAACGCAGTTTATGCACTCAACGGTGTGAATTTTTCGGTAGAGAAAGGGGAATTTGTTGCGGTTGTCGGTACATCAGGTTCCGGTAAATCCACCTTGCTGCATATGTTGGGTGGATTGGACAGACCAACTTCCGGCAGTGTTACTGTGGATGGCAAAGAGATATTTTCTTTCAAGGATGAAGCGCTGACCATTTTTCGCCGCAGAAAGATTGGCTTTGTCTTTCAGAACTATAACTTGGTTCCTGTTTTGAATGTATATGAAAACATCGTTCTTCCGGTCCAGCTGGATGGGAAGGTTCCGGATGCGGCGTACATCGACAGCATCATTGAAACATTGGGACTTGAGACTAAGCTTCAAAACCTACCAAATAATCTATCCGGCGGTCAGCAGCAGCGTGTTGCGATTGCAAGAGCTTTGGCGTCCAAGCCGGCAATCATTCTTGCGGATGAGCCTACCGGAAATCTGGATTCCAAAACAAGTCAGGATGTATTGGGACTTTTGAAAGTGACAAGTCAAAAATATGCGCAGACGATTGTGATGATTACGCACAATGAAGAAATTGCCCAGCTTGCAGACCGCATCATCCGCATCGAGGATGGCAAAATTGTGGAACATCGTTAAGGAGGGGCGGGTATGAAGGTAAAAAATAAACGCTGTATCCGAACTTTGAGTTTGAAGCAGTTCCGTGCAGCAAAAACCAGAAATCTGATTGCAGTTTTCGCAATCGCCCTGACGACATTGCTGTTTACTTCGCTATTTACGATTGCACTTTCCATCAATGATGGCTTTCAGCAATCCAACTTTCGTCAATGCGGTGGTTGGAACCATGGCACCTTCAAATATCTCACCGAAGAGCAGTTTGAGGAGATAAAAAAAGACCCGCTGATTAAGCAGTGGGGATTGCGCCGATTTGTAGGAATGCCATCGGAAGTTCCTTTTAATAAATCTCATGTCGAAGTAGGCTATTCCGATGCTGTACAGGCACACTGGATGTACTGTGATCCGATTGTAGGCAGCCTGCCAAAAGAAGGAACCAATGAAGCAGCAACCGACACAAGAGTTTTGGAACTGCTTGGAATTGAACCTGAACTTGGGGCAGAGTTTACCATGACTTTTGATGTGGATGGTAAGCAAACAACACAGACCTTTACCCTCTGCGGCTGGTGGGAATATGATGAAGCGATCGTAGCAAACCATGTTCTAATCCCGCTAAGCCGTGCAGAAGCCATCTATCAGGAAACAGGGTTGATTCCTGGTCAGGCAAAGGATGGTATGACCGGAAGCTGGAATCTGGACGTGATGTTTCAAAATGCCTGGAACATTGAAAAAAATATGCAGCAGGTACTGAGCAATCACGGATATCAGAATGAAAGCCGCATGGATGGGGATAATTATGTGGCTATGGGTGTTAACTGGGGATACAGCGCTTCTCAGCTGGCAGATAACATAGACCCTATGACGGTGCTGACGATTGCAGCCGTTTTATTACTGATTATTTTTACCGGCTATCTTATTATTTACAATGTATTTCAGATTTCTGTAGCCAACGATATTCGATTCTATGGGCTGCTGAAAACGATTGGTACAACGCCGCGCCAGCTGATGCAGATGATCCGTCAGCAGGCAATCATTCTGAGCCTGATGGGTATTCCTTTGGGATTAGTGGGTGGATGGCTGGCAGGTGCTGCCTTAACACCGATCATTATCGCCCAACTGGATGGAATTGTGAATATGGTCTCTGTGCGACCGCTTATCTTTGTTGTGTCGGCACTGTTTGCTCTGTTTACAGTACTCATTTCCTGCCGTCGTCCGGGGAAGATGGCAGCAAAAGTTTCTCCGGTTGAAGCGGTACGCTATACGGAAGGCATGAATGTGAAGAGGAAGACCAGAAAATCGACAGGGACAGTTTCTCTTCTTTCTATGGCAAAAGCAAATCTGGGACGCAGTCGAGGAAAAACATGGATCACGGTGATCTCCTTGTCTTTGGCAGTCGTGTTACTGAATCTTACCGTTACATTTACAAAAGGATTTGATATGGACAAATACCTGTCTCATTTTGTGGCTACAGATTTTATCCTGGCAGATGCAGCTTATTTCCAGATAGGTGCTGGTCAGCATTTTTCTGCGGACAGTCCTCTCCCACAGGAAGTCATCGATGAAGTTGTAGCTCATGCAGAGATCACTGATGGGGCAAGGGTGTATGGAAAAACCAGCGTCATTCAGGAATTTATTTCAGAAGATTATTACCGTCAGCTGCGGAAGCAGTGGTACAGTAAAGAAGAATTAGATCGCCTTGTTCAGTCAGAACCCAAAACAGAGGATGGCCTCCTTACCGACAATGCTCAGCTTTACGGAATGGAAAGCTTTGCTCTGGATCATCTGAAGGTTTTGGAAGGGGATCTTTCCAAACTGTATGAACCTGGCGGACGATATATCGCGGCGGTATATAGTGAGGATGATTACGGCGATCCCATTATGGATTCTCATTGGGCGAAGCTCGGGGATACCGTAACCCTGCGGTATGTGGAAGAACTGGAATATTACAATCCCAATACAGGAGAAGTTTATGGAACATGGAATGATATTCCAAATCCAGACACAGATGTCTGGGCAGAACGGGCTGCAAAATGGCGGGATGTTGACTATACGGTAGTAGCTTTGGTGTCTGTGCCAAGTCCACTCGATTACCGGTATTATGGCAGCGATGAGTTTGTGCTCAATGACCAGACATTTATTCAGGACACCCAAACGGATACAATCATGTACTATGCGTTTGATACGACAGAGGATACAAATGATCAGATGGAAGCTTTCCTTTCTGATTACACCAACAATGTAAATCCACAGTTTGATTATGAAAGCAAAGCGACCTATCTTGCAGAATTTGAGAGCTTCCGTTCCATGTTTTTATTGTTGGGTGGAGCATTGAGCTTTATTGTAGGCTTGGTAGGAGTTCTCAACTTCTTTAATGCGATTCTCACCGGTATTATTACGCGAAAACGGGAATTTGCAATGCTGCAATCTGTTGGTATGACAGGAAAACAACTGAAAACCATGCTGGTATATGAGGGCCTGTTTTATGCTTTGGGGGCAGGTTTGCTGTCGTTGCTTCTGGCACTCATTTTAAGCCCGTTGATGAGAATTACCATGAGCAATATGTTCTGGTTCTTCACTTATCGTTTTACGATAATGCCTATCCTGCTGCTGTTGCCGGTATTTGTACTGTTGGGTGTACTGGTTCCATTGATCATTTATCGATTTGCAGCAAAGGCGACAATTGTTGAGCGTTTAAGAGAAACCGAATCATAATGATAATGAAAAGCCGCCTGCTTGTGTGTTTGATACACGTGCAGGCGGTTTTCCTGTTATGTTTCGTGCTCTAATCTTGATATGTATTTTCAGAGCAAACGATTATTTGCTTTCCTTGTCGGAAAGATGTTGGACGACACTGTTGAGCAGCTCCAGCTTCTGTTCGGTGGGACAGGGGAGCCGTTCAATCATTTTTTTTGCCTGTTCGGCATGAAATCTCGCAATCTCTTTTTGTAGCTGAGCTTTGCCTTGTGGTGATTTTGGTAATACCATGAAAATTTCTATGAGCGCTCCCTCCCTCCTGCGTGTTAAATAGTATGCGGGCGATCTGGCATAAAATCACAGACTGAAGTAAAATATTGATCTCCTCCGATCAATATGGTATCGAAGAGAGAATATATAGTCTCAACAGAATAAGATGCGGTGCCGTCTTTAAAGCAGTACTGATTTTAGACGTATTCCTTTAAATCCACGACGTTGATTTCCAATCTTAACTCGTAAGATATTATCTGGAAGAACAGCAAACAATTCTCGAGAGAAGCGATCCCCCTGAACAGGAGAATACGAATTTTTACTGCAAAAAAGATTGTAGGCCGCTTGAAGCTCAGATGTTGCAGTTGTGGAATTATTATCCAGTATACAGCAAGACTCAACGAACTGTCTCAGAACGTATTCCTTGTCAACGGAAATATTGGAGTTTGTTGTAGCAATTTCCGGTTTAAAATAGTCTGACCCAGCCCATACATATTGATTAGCAACGAGTCTTTTGTACGCTGCAAATGCACGGTTAAATAATGCAGGTAATTCTTTGCGCATTTTCTCCAGAATATATGGATCCTGTTCTTCTTTCGGGATAGGATGTGTAAAAGGAATATAGACGACCCTGTTGACAAAGGCAGCGTCATATTCTTTTAACCGGAGTGGATGGTTTGAGGCAAACAGGAGCTTGCACAACGGCCGGAAGGTAAATGCCTGGGTATACTTGGCTTCAGCTTCCAGCCTGTCTCCGTCCGAAATCATTTTGATTCTGGATACAGTCTGCGGGGAGAGTGGCGCGTCAGGCAGGTCCTCGGAGATGTTCAGCTTTGCATTTACAAGGTTGCTGAGAGCAAATTTGCCGCCCAGATCCTGAAGTGCGATCCTTGCAACCTTATTAGAGCCGCTGACAGGGAAGAAGGAAGCGATCAAATCGCAGAACCTGCTTTTGCCTGCATCCCCAACACCTTCCAGATAAAAAAAGGATTTGGCTCGGATGTCATTGCTTAAAATATAACCAATGGCCTGCAGTATCCGTTCATATAGATCATCGTCACCATCGGCAATGGTTTTCAAGAAGCGTTTTGTATAAGGCATTTTTTTACAATCAGGATCATAAGAGATGCCCAATGCAGAATTAACCAGATCAGCAGGTGAGTTTTGGCGGAAAAATCCAGACTTTACTTCAAGGGTTCCATTTTCAAAAACAATGATGTTCTGATTTTCTGGAAATTCAGAACATTCTCGTTTCACACAGAAGCGGAGCAGGTTGGTTGTGTTTCTCAGCATGGAGGCGGTGTTGGATTTCCCCATTTCCGTTCTGTATTTTTCCAGGAGCATTTTTTGGATATCATTGTCCGGAAATAAGGAATAGAACACACCGTTATACCGGTACAAAACCCCATCCACAAGAATGATATTAGTTCGATCTGCAAAATCTTCGGCGATTTGAAGGGCGCGGTCTTTGATTGGATTTGCATTGATGTCAGGGTCACTCATCGCGGAGGATACCGGTGCAGGCAGTGAGCCGGAAGAGGCAGAATCGAGGCGGATGCTTTGATTTGGCACTACGGGGATCTCATCGTTGAAATCATCTGTTTTTTCGTCGATATCATCCCAATCATTTAATTCGATAATATCATCAAATACATGTTTTCGACGTTTTTTATGATGCTTCTTCTTGTTGGCTTTAGAAATTTTGCGATACTCTTCATCTGGATCAATATCATCATATTCAGACTCTAAATTCATATAGATTTTTTCCAATTCACCCAGATTTTTTCTTCGATCTTTGAAATCATCTAAATTGATATCAGTAAAAAGCTTTGAGTGATTGTTTTGATCAGATAAGATGAAAGGAGACTTTTTCTTTTTGTTTTTATTCTTTTTCATCCAGCTCATCTCCTAATTCAGCTGTAACATTGTTATCCCTGGCATCCTTTTGCTTCTCCCATTCTTCCCTGAGGAAGTCTGCCATCAGAAGATTCTTTACAGGATCCAGATTGTATGACAGGATGGTGCTCGTATAGACCCTGGCACGCATCCATAAAAAGCTGGTCATTAAGGCAACTTCCTTTTTGCGTTGCGGATTTTTCTGCAAAGAAAGCATGTGGAATTCTGACAGGGGAATGATGTGCTCCTCTCCATGAAGGTCTCTGACAATGAAAAAGGCGGATACATTGTTTCCACCAATATATACTCTGGCAAACATTCTGTCCTCGGCAGGACTGTAAATATATATCGGTTTGTGAGCGGATAATGGTACGATCTTTAAAACGACATCACCCAGATCCAGAGATGGATTATGAGAAATCTGCACCCTCTTATCAAGTGAGATGATAAGGTTTTCCGGTTTTGCCTGCTTTACATTTTTAAGAATCTCAAAGCAGGCATCTTCCATCTCCTGTTTTTGCTGTTCCCTTTTTTCTATCTCTTCTTCAGTGAAGGATTCCTGGTTCAGAGCGGATTTTTCCAGTTTCAGCAGATCAGCAAACGAAGATGCAGAGGATGAAAAAGTAAGCTCTCCGACATCATAAGCGTCATAGAATTCAGAAACTTTACTTTTTACAGCTTCGTATTCTCTTTCCTGCTCTTTCCAAAAATTATTTTTCATTTTTTTTGACATTATGATTCCTCCTTAAATTTGGAACTTTATGTGTTAGAGACATTACAGGGTGTTTATATTTGCATGGCCATGCAGAGACTATAAACAGTCAGGTTGAACCTCCATCACACGTGTTTTGGATTGCCTATATCATAGCAGAAAGAATTTATTGTGCTTGGAAAATTTGACGCAAAATAATTTTATTCTAATTTCAAATGGAATTAGTTAAACTTATAGCGCTTAGAAAGGTTGTGAAAGTTTGGTAGGCCCTGAAAGGAGATAGTCACAAGTTGTTTTGGATTAAGTTAGGAAAAAAGCGATAAATAAAAAATAAAAGCCTTACTTCACCCCAGATTGGGACAAAGTAAGGCTTATCTTGTCAGTATCTTAATTTTCATTTTTTGAAAGGGTTACAGAAAAATTGCCCTGCATATTTGCAATCACATCCATACCTGAATCAATGTGTCCGAGAGAGATTAGTCCATTTGAGTTTCGGAAATCCTGATAGAAGATTGATAAATTCCCCCACGGAGCATACAGACACAGATCGCCAACATCCGGGTCAAATTCGTCCGGCTCTCCCTCTGTGGGAAGTTGTGTTTCCAGATAGGCGATTTTCTCTGTATTATTGAAATCCTCAAAGGTCAGTGTCAGAGGGAGCATATCATAGAGCGTATTAGCGGCAGGAGTATCATATAAGGTTACATCCAGTTCCTGTCCATCCACCAGCATTTTCAACTTTCGTTCCTGGGATTCAGGTGCTTCTGTATCTTTGGAATCAGATTGCAGCTCCTGTAAGTCAGTCGATTGACTTTTTTCAATTTTAGCACCGCTTTGTGTGTCAGATTCTTCCTGCTGTGAATCTTCCAGAGTTGATGCAGCATCAGCAATCTCGGCACTGCTTTGTGTCTCAGGCACTTCCTGTTGTGAGCTTTGTCCGGAAACAGGAGGAGTTGTTTTCTGTTCTGTACAAGCGGTAAGTCCAAGACACAGTAATGTGGTTAAAAAGAGTAAGATGCCTTTTTTCATGATCATACCTCCATCCTCTTTTTGCATTTCTGTATGAGTTTTACGCTGTAATGGGCAACAAAGATACAAAGTCCCATCAGTGCAAGATAATCCATGTAGAACAAAATCTTCGGTTCACTGTAATCCAAAAATACAAATTCACTTCTTAAAAAGAGGTAGGTAACAAAATCTCTGCCAATCAATGCCCGTACACCATACCCGGCGATAACCAAAGCGATGACAAAAGAGATGATGCTGCGAACTTTTGAATGTCTTTTCATCCGTGCTGCTTTTCGGACTATTCCTAAAATCATGTTCCAATGAAGTCCAAGATGGAGACTCATCAAAAGGAAACCCCAGTATGCTCCGAGAATATGCAGCCGGCGAGCCAAAGCCATGCCGCCGCCAGATGAAAGGGACGAAAACACATAGCGCGACATGACAATGCCGCTGTAAATCTGTGCAAGCATGGAAATCAGTACCAAGAAGTCAGTACATAGCGTTAAAATGCGCAGAGCAGAAAACTTACCCTTAAATAGATTAATGTGCCAGGAAGCGTTCAAAACATGGTGGAGGATAAAGAGAACAAACATTCCAACCCCGACCCATTCATGGGGTGCTTCTCCCCAAAACTGATAGCCCATTAAAAAAAGCAAGGCAACTGTCATAAAAACATCAACAACTAATTTGAGAACACTTTTCGGTTTCATTCCTCCACCGCCTTGTTAATGCAGGAAATCGCATTTAGGGCCCGGGGATAACCAATATACGGAAGGCACTGCGAAACGACTTTCAGAAGGAAATCCCTGTCGTTTCCCATATTCATATTTCCTTTTGTATGAGCAATCAGTTGCGGTTCACAGCCACCTTGTGCCATCAGAAAGCAAAAGGTAATTAGTTCACGTTCTGCCAAGGTAAGCCCTTTGCGAGTATAGTAGTCACCGAAGCAGTTTGCCGCAAGCCAACGGTTGATATGGCTTGCCTTCCAGGCTTCTTTCATATGCTCGCCAAAAATTTTTGCCTGAGCCTCGATTCCTTTTTCCAGTCGATCATCGAGGGTAGTGGTTGCCTGTTCGGGTAATGGAAGCTCTATGCCTATCTCGGTCAAGATTTCATTGGTAACATTCAGAAAAGGCAGCATTCTTCCATAGCCCAGATAGTCGGTAGCCTGATAAACGACCTCCTTTGCAACGATCGGAGTCATACCATTTTCGAGTGCTTTCGGGAGTATTTCTTTATATGCGTCTATGCCGCCGCATCCGATTAGCGCTGCCAAAATCACCAGGTAGCGGGTAGAAGATTCTAATTGTTGTTTTTCTTCCTTTGCCACTTCATTTAAAACAAAATAATCAAAGCGTTCTGCAAATTCAGGGTCAGTTTTATGTAAACTCATCTTGATTTCTCCTTTCAGATTTTCTGATTGCCGGTAGACCAGACATGTTGTTCCTTTGCAGCGGCAGGTGTATTCTGTGCCATCACGCCAACCAGCTTATGTGGGAGATACGGTTCCTCTAGGAAAGCAAGTTCATCAGCAGTCAAAGTTAGATTAACAGCTTTTGCTGCATCCTCAATATGGTGGAGTTTTGTTGTACCTACAACAGGAGCAGAAACCTTTGTGAGCAGCCATGCAAGGGAAATTTCTGTCATAGAAACACCGCACTTGTCAGCAAGCTGTGCCACACGGTCAATGATGATACCGTCCTGCTCAGCGGTAGCGTCATATTTCAGATGTGCATAGCTGTCCTCCAGCAAACGTTTTGAAGTTTCACCGGGACGTTTTGCAAGGCGCCCTCCCGCAAGTGGACTATACGGTGTCATAGCAATATTTTCCTCAAGACAGAATTTTGCCATTTCCTGTTCTTCTTCCCGGAAGATGAGATTGTAGTGTCCCTGCACTGATACAAATTTTGTAAAACCGTATTTTTCAGCAATGGCGTTTGCCTTTGCAAGCTGATAGGCAAAGCAGTTGGAGATGCCGATATAACGAGTTTTACCTGATTTTACGGCATGATTCAGACCCTCCATGATGTCATAAAGAGGGGTGTTGTAATCCCACATATGGTAAATGTATAAATCAACATAATCCATACCGAGATTTTGGAGGCTCTTATCCAGCATTTTTTCAATATGTTTTTGTCCCGAGATTCCCGCTTCGATTTCCTCATTTGTACGGGGAAGAAATTTTGTTGCGATGACTACATCATCACGATTTGCAAAATCTCGAATCGCTCTGCCCAGATATTGCTCGCTGGTACCGCTCTGATAAGCGATTGCTGTATCAAAAAAGTTGATGCCAAGTTCCAGTCCTTTTTTGATGATTTTGCGAGAATCTTCTTCATCTACAGTCCAGCTGTGCTGACCGTTTCCTGCTTCACCAAATCCCATACATCCCATACAAATGCGGGATATCGTAAGGTCAGAATTTCCTAATTTTGTGTATTCCATATTGACTGCTCCTTTTGATTTTAAAGAATCGAAAGATCTCTTAACCAATTCTGAAGTTCCGTGTCCGAAATATGATTTAACATCTTACCGTCTTTCCAGTTTGCAGTTGGGCAGAGTGCTTGTAGTACTTCCACCGTTTTTCCCATACCGCTGCCTCCGGAAGTAGCGAAAGGAATAATGGTTTTTCCTGAAAAATCGTAGCTTTCCACAAAAGTGTCAATGATAGTTGGTGCAACGTACCACCAAATCGGGAATCCAATAAAGATAGTATCATAATCTTCAATATTGGGAAGCTGTTCTGCAATTGCAGGACGGGAATCAGGATTTTGCATCTCGATCGAACTGCGGCTTTTTTTATTTGTCCAGTCAAGGTCAGCACGGGAATAGGGAACAGCAGGCTTTATCTCAAATAGGTCTGCACCTGCTGCTTTGGCCAAATGTTCTGCTGCTTTTTTTGTTGTACCACTTGCTGAAAAGTATGCGACTAATTTTTTACTCATTTATTTTTCCGCCTTTCTATTCGATATTGTTTTCTTCAAGCCAATTGGCGATATCACTGGGAAGTCCAGAATCCCCGGAATAATGAACAGATAAAGCTTCACCCATCGCAGCATCCGGCACAAGTTTTGTGATAGCGGTCAGGCTTTGTCCAAAGCGACCGCCGCCATGAGAACAAAACGGGATGATGGTTTTACCTGAAAAATCATATTCTTCAAGAAAAGAGGCAACCGGCATAGGGATGGAAGCCCACCAGTTAGGATAGCCAAGAATAATGGTATCGTATTGCTCCATATTTTCCACATGGGATGCAAGTTCTGGTCTTGCCTGTTCGTTCTGATCTCGTTGTGCTTGATCCAAAACGGTGTTGTAATCGCTGGAATATGGATTTACCAGGGTGATTTCGAACAGGTCTGCATCAGTCTGACGCTGGATTTCTTCGGCAATTCCTTTTGTATTTCCACCCCATGAAAAATATGCAATCAAAACACTTTCTCCTTCGCTGTCCGTTTCGTTTTGTACTCCTGTACCGGAAATATTGCCTGCACCGGGAGCTGCATTTAATACCAGACGCACGCCAAGATTGAAGCTGGCTTTTTCCTGTTCCAGTGTGGCGCGGTAAGCAGACCGCATATTTTTGGCAAAGTCATTCCAACCGCCGCCGCGATAAACCCGTAGGGTGCCAGAGTCAGGACCGGTGGGATCACTTTGTTTGTCGGTTGGATATTCGCCGTAATAATCCCAGCCCCATTCGCTGACGTTGCCATGCATATTGTATAGTCCATAAGGATTTTCGGAAAAGCTGTCCACTGGAACAGTTGTCTGTCTATATTCCCCAGGCTGCACCTGCAAATTTCCCTGTGAAAAATAGTTGTTTTCTATTTCATAAGGGTAGTGTCCATAATAATTTGCCTCCTCAGCACTCGGAGAGTTTTCTATATAAAATGGTGTTGTAGTTCCTGCACGGCAGGCATACTCCCATTCGGCTTCAGTGGGCAAGCGATAGCCGTTTGCACTTCTGTCCCAGGAAATAGTTTGCCCATCAATGGTATAGACTGGGGTGAAACCATCCTGTTCGCTTTTGGCATTACAATAAGCTACTGCGTCGAGCCAAGAGATATTTTCTACGGGAAGATTATCACCTTTAAAATTGCTGGGGTTATTTCCTGTGATTTCTTCATATTCCTTTTGAGTCAGTTCGTATTTGCTCATATAGAAATCGCTGACCGTAACCAAGTGCTGTGTTTCATCCGCACTGCGCCATGCTTCGGATTGTGGGCTCCCCATCTGAAACGAACCGCCCTTTATCAGAACAAAATTTTCAGGAACTTTTTTCTCTGGGGCTTCGGTAACGTTCTGTTCTGCCACTTCCAGAGAAATGCTTTCTGTCGCTTCATCTGGAGTTCCACTGCTGTTCTCTGTCTGCTTATTAGCAGGCTGGCTGCAGCCAAGCAAAGAGCAAACAAGGGAAAGCAATACCAGCAGAGAAAGCAGCTTTTTCATAAAACAACCTCCTATTCAGCAACTCCAATTTCGTTTAACCATTGGATTACTGCATCATCAGGACTAGAGGAAGCTTCGCTTCCGATATGAAGTCCATCTGTTACTATTGCGTTTGGTTCCAATTCTTTCATTTCATTCACTGTGTTGGAAAGACCGCTGCCACCGCTTGTGCAGAATGGAGCGATTGTTTTTCCGGACAGGTCATAGGTATCGAAAAAAGTATAAAGAATCATCGGCATATCGCCCCACCAATTCGGAAATCCAACATAGATCACATCGTACTGATCGATGTTTTCGACGACATCGGCAATTTCCGGGCGAGCATTGTTTTTCTGTTCTTCCTGTGCCAAATCCACAACAGTATTGTAGTCATCGCTGTATGGGGTTTTTGGTACGATTTCAAAAAGATCCGAATTGGTCTGGGTTTGAATGGATTTGGCTACATTTTCCGTGTTGCCCGACCATGAAAAGTAGACGACCAGAGATTTTGAGGTGGTTTCAGATGCTGTTTTTTCCGATCCTTCCTCTGTGGTAGCCTCAGCAGGAGTTTCCGCTGATTTCTCTGCGGTAGTTTCAGCAGGGGATTCTGTCGATTCCTCCAAAGGAGTCTCTGCAGTAGCTTTAACAGATTTTTCTGTGCTGCCACTATCGGAAGCTTCTGTTTCTTTTTCATCTGCAATTTTTTCCTCTGACATCGAAATAATATCGTCGGGAGCTTTTGTCTGGGAAACATTTTCGGTGCTGCCTGTACAAGCAGTCAAAGAGAACAACAGGGCACAGATCATAAGGATGAGGAATAATAGTTTTTTCATTTGGAAAACTCCTTTCAGGTTTATTGTTTTTGTGATTGCTTTTCTATCTCAAACCGCAGATAATCCAGGCGGTCTAACTGGCGTTGTTTAAAATGGATTTCATCTAGGGTTCCATTTCTTTTTTCTCTCAGCATCTTTAACCGTTCTTTTTCGGTCGATTTTCCTTTTAATAGCAGAAGCATGTATTGCTGAACTTCTTCGTTAGTGAATCCAATATCGTGAAGAGTCATAATGGTGCTGAGACGTTCGATGTCACTTTCATCATAGTGCCATGAACCCATGACCTTTTTTACTTCACCGCATAGCCCCCAGCTTTCATATTCCTGCAAAATTTTAATGGGAATATTATATCGCTCACTTGCTTCTTTGATTGTCATTTCAAACTTCCTTTCCAATAGGAATAAAAAAATAAAGGTGCTCCGTCTTGGAACACCTTTATTATAAATCTCCGGGTTTCTGATGTCTAATACTTATAATTCATCACCAGTTATGCTTTTTAAGTATTGATCAGCAAAATCTATGAATGTACTTGTTGCAGAAGAGAATATCTGCTCTTTTTTCCATGCCAAGGCAGTTGAGACCTCCAAAGTAGGGAATAGTGGTATAAAGCGAAGGTTTTCATAGAAGCAGTTTAAGTTTAGGCTAAGCATAACACCGATGTTTTCCTTGGCTAATACTGCCTCATTGTATGGTAGATTTGCGGTTGCTACAATATCAACCTGGTCTTTATAATCACCCAGCCATTTTCCGATTCGACTCTGGTTAAAATCTCCGGTCGCAGTGATAACCGACATACCAACTAAATCTTGAGGAGAGATACTAGTTTTTAGAAAAAGAGGAGAATTATCTGGAACAAACACGCCCCACTGTTCTTTGGTTGGCATATTCAAAAAGTGATATTTGCGGAGGTCGATCGGTTCTGACATTAAGCCGATATCCAGGAATCCCCGTTCGATGTAATCGCGAATATTATTGGCATTTCCGCTGTATATTTCGTATTTCACATCGGGGTATTTTTTATGAAATTCAGCAATGATTTTTGCCAGATACTCTGTGGAACGAAATTCACCGCTTCCGATTGAAATAGTGCCAGTAAGAGCTTCGTCTTTTTGCAGAAAATCCCGCTTTGTTTTTTCTGCCAGAGATAAGATTTCCTGAGCCCTGCGTTTCAGAATCATCCCGTCCTCTGTTAAAACAATGTTATGATTGCTGCGGATAAACAGCTTGACGCCAAGCTCCGCTTCCAAATCTGCAATTTGTCTTGACAAGGTCGGCTGTGTTACATGAAGCTGCTCGGCTGCTCTTGTAAAGTTTTCTTCTCTTGCAATCGCTAAAAAATAATTAAGTACGCGTAGTTCCATACCAGCACCTCCTGATCCCATCATATCAAGAAAAACAACGAATTTCAACATGTCTGTTTATCAGTGATGCTTATTAAGAATATCTAGAGACCGATCAAGTTTTAGGACTTCTGTTTGGATAGGATAATCTCTATTTTTCTCTGTCAGAATTTGTCCATCCATAGTCTGCTGAGGAATACGGTTCGGATGGATCACCTCGCAGTCGTAAAGAAAGTTTTGCATAATTATGTTTGTGTGCTGTATATCATCTATGATTTTTTAGCAAGTGGAGGAAATAATATATGATTGCATTTTATTATTTCACCTATGATTTCTTTCATATCCTTTTCAATTGTTCCATCTGATAGATTTCTAATTTTATTCCAAAAGATAGAATTCTCTCGAAACGAATTTAAGTTATATGAATTTAAAATAAAGTCATTTATCTCTGAGTATATTGGGTTATATGCGTATGTTTTTGGGGATGAGTATAGTGGGATAGCATGAAATTTATAGTGATATTGAAACAGTTCATAGGCTTTAGCTCGAATAATTTGATATTTTCGTAATAGGATACACACTGTAGCCGAAGCATTATTATCTTTTGAACAGTTTTTCAATAATAGATGTTCAATTTTTGAAAGAGGACGATAAAAATTTGTTTTATCTCGAAAACATATTTGCTTATCGGTTTCCGATTCAAAGATTTGCACTACCGGGAGAGTAAACCATTTTAAGAAAAAAGCTGCAACAGTTTCTTCTAGATTATTATTTAATATGCATTCTGCAAGTTGGACTATAAAATCAATACGTTTATAGGAATTCAAGTAGTAATACTTCATTAAACACTCATAGGTTATATAATTAGTTCTTATATTAGTTAGTAATCTATTTACAAAAGTATCATATTCGATAAAATCTGCTATAATACTTTTGTAGGAATAATTTCGGTTTTTTCTTGTAAAATTACGTCGATATTGCTTTGTAAGAATTGGTACTTTGGAATTAAAATAAAAAAAGTCCCATGCGGCAAATGTTTTTACTTGGCTGGAATTGTTTTCTATCACAGGATTAAAATATGCAGCGTGTTCATCACTATTCGCTCCAAGAAGAGAAACTTCATATTTGGATCGATCAGAAGATAAACGTTGAAAATGCGTACCCATATAATTTGATATATTTGTTCTGATGGAATCTATATCTGACGGAGTTGAGGTTCCTAAAATTTCACCAATGTGTTTTGCATAAGCATGTTGAGTTATGCTTTCAGAATGATGGATATAGTTGTCAAATAATATATCCATTACTAATTGTTCCGTCAACAGTTCAGCTTCTGAGTCATTTATATAAAAGTAGGAAGGCGTTATATTATCAGGAGGATAGCGTGTAAATATTGTTGTAGCAGTGTTAATTAATTTCTCTGCAGCTTTTTTTAAATCAGCTAATGTGGATATTTCCTCTGGATTTTTTTCAATCAATTTAATACTTGAATTGTCGATCACTATTTTTTTATTAAGAGCTTGATAGTCTGTTATATGTAGAGCACTTTCCTCGAAATAAAGATCAAGAAAATCGCTATCTTTATTTAAGATTATTTGCATGTTCACAACAACATCTCCCTGAAGTAAAATAGTTATTGAGTTAATAGATTTTGACAGTAGACACTAGAGACACTTGCTTAAAAAAGCTTATAAATAAAGGATTTCCAGTGTCTTTAAAGTATGAATCTAGTGTCTGTATCAGGTTAGTGTCTAGTGTCTATAAGGAGCTTATCTACCTATAGTGTCTCGGGTATGCAAGCTGCCTACAGTCCAATACAAGTACAGCTGCCTGTCCATCAATTACATCACCGATCCATACGTCGGGCACCTCATGCATCGTGCATCATTGGTATGCCCTCCATATACAGCTGTGTGTGTCTCATGTAATGATCGTGTTCTATAAGATTATTATATATCAATTAGATGCGTGGATACAATAGATAAACAGCAAAAGTTACTGTAAAGATCAAACAGTTCTAATTAACGTGAAAATCACGGCAAAGGGATGCGGGATAATAAAAATATTGCAAGAAATAACTCTAATATAAATCAACAACTAATATTGGAGGAATTGCTATGATATCTATTCACACATTTGAACTTACATTAAACATAAATACGAAAGAATACAACAGTCTGCTGTCTAGTGCCTATAAAATGGCAAAGGAGAATAAGAATCGTTTAGGTTATTCAACCAAGTATACAACTGGTGATGTTCGCATAGATGACGCACTGGCAAGCAAAGGAATTACAGTGCAATATCATAATTACGAATTTAGAAAGATGATCAAGTTGTGTATCAATCCGAGTAAAGTACTTGGTGGAAGTGACTTGAAACTCTGGAAACCGAATAGAGGTAATATTGAGGAATTGATGGCTTTACTAAATCAATATATTGATGATTACTTCGATTCAGAGTACGACATGAATTCCTTCGAGCTAAGCCGCATTGATTTTACTGCAAACCTTATTGGAAAAGTAAAAAATTTTGTTCCTAAGTATACGAAATCAGATTTTGAAACGAAGCACATCAATAAAAAACACAGTTTTGATTTAAAGGGTAAAACGAATGGCATTGAATTTACAGCTTATGATAAGGAAGCTGATTTTAAAAAAGCTGGGAAACGAAATAAAGCAGAGAAAGCAAAAGGAATCCTACGAATTGAGGTGAGGTTAATCACAAGGAAGTCCGTGAAAAAGGTTTTAGAAACATTTACAACAGATCAGAGCCTTTGGACAGAAGAAGAGTTTCAACTTCTTGCAGAGCATAGTACAGAAATCTTTTGGAGCAGGATGGCACAAATTGTACCATTTGGAGATTTTTATCGGTTAAAAGAAGCAGAGCAAAGAATCCTGGATTCGGACTTGAAGCAAAAGAAGAAAGAAAAAATGCTTTGTTTAATCAGGCTGATCGCGAAGAGAAAATCACTTTATCAGGCACTAAAAGAAGTGAATGTCAGAAAATCTGAGGAAATCTTATTATGGTTTGCAAAAATAAATGTCTCTCCTATTACAATCAGTGCACGGGAGGAGATAGACTTCCTTGAAAATCTATACAGCTATTTTGAAGAGTAAAATATATGATAAATAACTCAGTGTTACTCATTGTGGAAATATATTGACTAGGAGTTGTCTGCAATAAGAAAAAAGAAGAGGATAGATAATCTATCCTCTTCCAAGATATATTAATTAAGTATAACCTATTGAAACAGATTATTCCGCCGCAAAGCAGACGATGCGTCCATCCATGCCAATGAAAACTTCCGGAGAAGCAAATCGCTGTTTGTACTTCTCGATTTGTTCCGCTGTAAGACTGCTAAAGGTATCACTGTCGGAAGGTGCGCCGCATAGAAAGAAGGTTCCACAGATAATTTCATATAAATTCCCGTTATTATCCCAGAGTCCGCGATTGGGAGACAGACTCATCAATTTTCCTTCCTCATTGCATATCAAAGCTACTTCATCCTCAAATGGATAGATGGCTTCGATGTACCCCTCTACTATCTTCTGCATCTGCTTTAAATTACCGGAGATATCCTTTACAACAGGCGTTTTCCCCGGTTCTACAACTAAAACGAGCATGATTAATTACCTCCATAGTTTTTGTGTCTCATTAGCTTGCTTCCGATAAAGCAGGCTCAATATCCGAAGCATTGACGATCTCCATGAACCGTTTACCAAATTCTTTTGCATGGGAAGCATCTTCTGAACTGAGTGTACTGACAGCTTCGAAGTGAAACAAGGCATATGGTTTTCCTGATTTGCTTGTGGCTTTCTCTAATGTGATTCTGGTGACAACACTGCTGATGGGAGTCAGGGTACTCAGTAAGCGGGTAGAATATTTTAAGAATCTGGATTTGCTGGTGACAGGCACTCTTACCAGCAGTGGGATAATGTTGTCAGGCCGTAGAAGAAAGAGAAGTACCGACTCCTTGCAAGCTTTGGCATTGGTTTCTCCATCTTTGCTACCAAAATCATTGTATGGACAATGTGCGCAGGCTTTTCCATCCTGAGAGATAATGCTGTTGGTGCTCATGCAAGATGGAGGGGTTCCTTCCACCGGATCAGGGGTATCCCAGTAGGCCCTCGGGGTAGTATAGTCCAGTATGATTCCGGTCAGTTCCTTTTGTGGTTCATCCCCGGAAAGCCCAGGGACAGAGAATACGGTAGAGCCACCAGAAGGGGATTTTACAATATCAAACAGATCAAGGGAGAGAGGCTGGCTTTTGAGATTCCCCCGAATTACGTCCAGTGTATTGTCGGCAAATGCAAGATAGTCAGAGTGTGCGGGAGAAAGGCTTGTTTGAATGATTTCCTGCTGTGTGCTCTGTAAGTCCTGTAGTTTGTTTTCTAAACGGGTTTTGAGTGCAGTATGTTCCATTATGATTCCTCCTTATACAGCCGTCCTGACAGAGAATCGACGATATGATGTTTTGTTTGCGTATTTCTGATAGAGTGCGGGATGCTCGGCTTTTAATGTTTTGCTGTCCAGACGTTCCTGTGAGATGCTCTTCCAGGTGATGATTCGATCTCCACTGGTGGCGGTCTCATTTTCTCCCATCATCTGCTTTAACAGATTTTCAGCTTTCTGCTTTTGTTCAGTGATAATATCCAGCTGTTTACAGGATTCATCATATTGCAACAACAGTTCAGCAGCAGTATCTGGCAGAACGATCTGGGACTTAGGAACACTGTTCGGAAAGCGTTCTGACAGAAATCTTGCCGAAGCTCCCGAACCATCCAATGGTGGGGGAGTGTTATCCTGTACATGATTCCAGAAAGCAGTTTCCAGCTCGATCAGTGCTGCGATCAGCTCCTCATCCCGCTTGATAAACTTCCAGCGAAAGGTGTTTCCTCCAATTAGCACAGCGATATAGGCTCCCTGATAGCCGGTAACCGACATGTAGTGCTGAATTTGCAGCATATATTCGTCTGGAATCGATTCCTCCCATTCACTGGCTTTGTATGCAGAAGCAGTTTTTGCTTCAAAGATGACAGATCCATAGTCCGGGTGTTCACAGATACCGTCAAGATTTGCCAGCATAAAGGGATGCTCCTCACTTTGCAGCAGCTGATTGACACGTTTTACTTCAATACCGGTACGTTTGGTAAATTCACTTCTGACCAGAGATTCCAGCTGCGTGCCCCAGTAGGCAGCTTCTCCGGCTTCCTGATAAGGCAGCTGATCTGTTTTTTCCATCCACAGCTCCACAGGAGATTTGTATCGGTTGATGCCGCAGACAACCGAAGCATCTGAACCGCCGATCCCCAGTTTGCGATAATGCAGCCAGTCCTCATAGGGAATATTCTCGGTAGATATCAGGATTTTTGCTGACATAGAAAAACCTCACTTTCCATAACAAAAGGGCAGGGAAGGCACCCTGCCCGTATTTTTTCTCTTATGCTGCTGACAAAATCATTTTGTAGGCTTTGTCGATCATAGGATTTCCTTCTACTGTTTTCAAGAAAAGGTTTTCGTTGTAATTCTTTGTTCTGCGAATAGGATCAGCGTGGGTGGCAAAGTCACTGATGGCATTGATAAAGCGGTATCCATTCTTTCCAACGTGCAAGAGATCCGGTGCATCAAAGTATCTTGCCTTCATATCCTGAAGCATCCGGAAGTTGTTTTTCCGCTGTGCATCCGGCAAGTCTGTATCAACAGGGAAGAACTCCTGCATGAAATCGAGAACCTTTTTGTCACTGAGCTTAATCTTGGATAGGGTATCGATTCCTTTTCCAAGCTCGCTCATATAGGTTTCTGCAAGCATCAGCGTTTCTCTTGCTTCGTACACACGGCTCATGACATTCTCGGTATGTTTGGTCGTCCAGATACGCTTTGCACTGCCCAGAGCAAGATTCAAGGTGTTTTGGCAGACGACACGAATCGGGGTCATAGAAACCTTGATGCCGGAACTGCCATCGTGAGAATTCATTACGACCAGATAGGGTTCTATTTCATCTCCCGAGATAATGTAACGATGAGGCATCCTGGCAAGCATCCAGACCTTTCTGCCGCCTTGCAGGGAACCAGCAGTTTCGTAGGTTACTCCTTCACCCAGTAAATCATCGGTAAACTGGAAGGCATCCTGATTCTGAACGATCCTGTACCGGTCGGACACGATACCCAATACGGATCTGTCGGTACTGCGAATATTTGCTTTATAACCTAAGATGAGAGAGCCGTCCTGTGTATAGACATTGTTTTGAAGTACCTTCCAGTCAAGACCGGCGTAGATCAGAGCATCTTTGGAGGTTGGAGCTTCCGCTACTTTGGTTCCCAGACCGTGCCATGGGGTTTCTCTTACATAAAACATGGATTCTACATTAGCAGACATCATAACAACTCCTTTTTGTATCAAAATGAACTTCGTGAGAAAGCAAAACAGAGGACCTCCCGTCTGGGAAGCCCTCTGTCTATGAATCAATATCGTCTTCGTATGGACTGTACTTGTTATACTCGGTTGTATCCTCCTTTTCTTCGATCGTCTGTGCAGCGGCAATCAGTGCAGAAAGTACCGCCAGAATAATTTTGATTGCGTTCTTTTTAGACAAGAAACCACCTCATTTCTTATTTATTTCCACATTCAGAATATATGGTTGAAATGAGGGGAGATGCGGTTGCAACTAGAGTGTTTGTTATCTAGTGTTGTAACGAATAATAGTAAAAATCTTGTGAATCAGTTTAGATAAATTATTTATAATTAGATTTTATTTTTCCACAGCGAAGGTTTCGGATCAAATCAATATCGTCAATCAATCGTTTTATAGCCAGATTGACCAGCAGATCCATGGATACGGAATACTCTGCAGAGAGTGTGTGTAGCTTGTCAAATAGCATGGGTTCTTCTAGTTGGACTGTAACGTGTTCCTGTGGACTGATTTTTAGTTGTACGTGTTTTGCTTTCATGGTTAAATCCTCCAAATGAAAAGATAAAAAATCTTAGTATCAGCGATGGGATACAAGTTTCTTTCAGAAAAAGAATATATAGTTGGAAATTTATCTGATACGGATAGATATAATAACCTATAGAAGAAAATTCAATATAGAAAAGAGAAGTGTTCTGTATGAAATCTCCTGATCATTGGATTATACAGAGTAGAGAAGTAATTTAATAGTATTAGTGATGATTTTTAATAAATAAAAGATTTTCACATTGGATAGGCTATTGTTGGTATTTTTATTTGAGACAGTGATTTATTTTGCTTAAAAGATAGAAGCAAAATAAAGTATATGTTTGTACAAGAGATATCAAAATAATTTGTAGAAATGATGCAATTTGCTTTTTGTACAAAAATTATGCTGTTATTCGCTTGTTTACTGGAAATTAAGAACAAAATATGTTAAAATATATTTTAAGGACAGATTCATGCCCCCAGAAATAAGCAAAGTTTTCTGGAGAACTCCTAAAAAAAAGAGTCACCCAAAAACAAATGATGAGTTTTAGAGAAAAAAGAGAATCACAATTTGCTTATTTCAAGAATTTATCTAAATACAAGTGATAAAAATTTTACTTTTATCCACTTGGGAGGAGGAAGTATGGCAAAGCAAAGATGGAAACGCACGCTCTCATTAGTTTTGTCAGCGGCAATGGTTTGGAGCATGAGTGGTGTATCAGTTTTTGCTGAGGAACTGAACACACCGGCATCCAATTTACCGAAAGAAAGTGTGACAGTACAGGATACCAATCCACTTCAGAATCCGGTAAAGGAGGATTGTATCTGTGATCCGAAGGTAGAGGGCGAGACCGGACATACAAACAAGGATTGCCCATTCTATCAGGAGGAAAATACAGATGAAAAAGTCTGCATCTGTGATCCGAAGGTAGAGGGCGAGACCGGACATACAAACAAGGATTGTCCATTCTATCAGGAGGAAAATACAGATGAAAAAGTCTGTATCTGTGATCCAAAGGTAGAGGGTGAGACTGGACATACCAACAAGGATTGCCCATTCTATCAGGAGGAAAATACAGATGAAAAAGTCTGCATTTGTGATCCGAAGGTAGAAGGTGAGACCGGACATACCAACGAGAATTGTCCATTCTATGTGACGGATGAAGTCCCAACTGAAATCGAAGAGGCAAAAGCTCTCATTGAGAAACTGCCCAGCCTGGAAGAGATTAACCAGTGGAAGCCAACTTTGGAATTAACCGAAGAGGATGAAGGTTATCAGGAAGCTTATGACGCAGCGGTTTCTGCCCATCGTGAAGAACTGAGAAAGCAGGTTCAGGAAGCTCGTGCAGCTTATGATGCATTGGATGAAGAGCAGAAAAAAGCTTTTGATCAGGGACTGTTTAACAAGCTGACCTCTCTGGAAACAAAATTGAGTCAGCCGGTTATTGATATGGAAGCCCGTCTGTCTGCACTGCCAAGTATAGAGGAGTTTGAGAACTGGAAACCAGTTTTGGATGTCCCAGAAAACGATCCTGGTTATCAGGCAGCATATGATGCAGCAGTTGCAGCTCACCGTAAAGAAGTAGAAGAACAGGTGAATGTTGTTCTTGAGAAGTATAATGCTTTGAGCAATGCTGAACGGGCTGTCCTGGACCCAGCTCTGGTGGCAAAAATGGATGCCCTTATTGCATTGCTGACACAGGCAGTTCCACTAACAGGAAACCTTACTGAGATTTATGTAAGTGAAACTGGTAGTAATGAAACAGGCGATGGTACCTCTGAGAAGCCGTTCTCATCTTTAGCTAAGGCAGTAGAATTAGCAGCGCCAACAGCGACTATCCACGTTCTGTCAGATCTGACTTCTACTGCGTGTGCACGTATTGCTGATAAAAACATTACTATTACCAGTGGCGATGGTGGACCATACACCATTATCCGTGGAGATAAGTTTGACCAGATACAAGATAATGCTCGCAGTACCTACAACCCAGCTATGATAGAGGTTACAACACCGAACGGACAGGGAGCTTCTTTGACCCTGAGCAATATTATTTTGGACGATGTTGGAAAGTATGAAGGAACTATTTTTGCTCAGGCTACAGGAACTGATGATACAAGATATGTTCAGGATGCTATCGTTGCGGCATATGGACTTGATACTGCCACTGCATCTATTATTTTGGAGCAAGGTGCTGTTCTGAAAAATTTTGGTGGTATGTCTGCTGTCCGCGTAACCGGTGGTGCGGAGCTCACTATGAGAAGTGGTTCCAAGATTTGTGATGATGCTGTCACTGATCGAGTAAAAGACACAGAAGGAGGCAACGGCCCTGCTGGCGCAGTCTGGGTGCAGGGAACCAATGCAACTATGGAAGCTGGTGCTGAGATTAGCAACATGGTTGGCCGAGCCTTTTATGTGGATGGCGGAGGTGCTAATATCAGTGGAACTATACGCGATATCACAGGCGATAAGGATATGTGGTGGGCTGGTGACGGTATTGCAGTCCATGGAAGAAATTCTGCTGTGATTGAATTAACAAATTCATCATTAGTTGAAGACATTTACGATGAAGACAAAAAGGGAGATAATGAAAAGGTAATTTATGCAACAAATGCAGGACTAAAACTAGGCGGTACGATTCAGAAATGCACAGCTATGAATATTGTTAGTATTTCTGGGGGAAAGGGCGGTAAAGCTTGTACCATCAGTGGAATAATTCAAAATAATATGTCCGATACAAATAATGGATACACTATTGCTTGCGCAGAAACTGATTTAACAATTAGTGATAGTGCATACATTCGTGGAAATAAGTCAGGTGTAGCTACGGTTTATGCAGCTGCCGGAGCGAAGATGGACCTTTTTGGACACATTGATGGAAATACTGGTGCTCAATGTGGTGGCATCTTCATGTACGGTAACTATTCTGGTGGGCGCGATATTACAGTCGACATGTATGAAGGCGCAACGCTTGACGGAAATATGAGAGATACAAAGGGATTCCAGTTATCGCTTTTTGACAAACTCAAAGATAGAGGGGGCGCAGTATGTTGTGGGGGATCCACACATGGCTGCAATACTATTTTTACGATTCATGGAGGCACTATTTCTAATAATAAATCTAGTTATGGTGCACTTTGTGTCCGAAAAAATGGACAGGCAATTATTACTGGAACAGGAAAAATTATAAATAACATCGGATATGGGGTTTATGTTTCCAGTGAATCGAGCATGCCGCAATCCTCGTTAGTTATGGAAAACGGAACAATTTCTGGAAATACAAAAGAAGGAATCTACTATTCAATTAGTAGTAATAATTATGTTAAAATAAAAAATGGTGTTATTATCAATAACGGTACGGATTACCAAATTTCTGCCACCGGTGGTTCTGCTCAGGATGCATATGAAAACATCTATATCAACAAAGGTGTTCTGGTTGGGAATAGCGCAATCAATACTAGTTTCGGTACAGTGATATTAGATGAAGCCTATAGCGATGTTTGGCTTGGTACGGCTTCTACAGTGGCGAAAGAGAAGTTGACTAAACTTGTAACCCAAGATCCAGAGCATGCCAATTGGAAACCAGCCAAAACTTCAGCATTGTGGCTCAAATCAGATTCGGGAAGCTATCACTTTCAGGTAGACCGTTCCACAGAAAAAGATCATTTTGGCCTGTATCTGGCGTATATCCCGCTGAATACTGATGGTACACCGAAAACTGACGCACAGCTGACCTTGGAAGAAGTAGGCTCTGAAGATATAGCAGATGTTACATTGAAGGAATTAGCTGATGAAACCGCTTATGCAATCATGCTCTTCAATACCGATACCTATCAGCTTCAAGCAAAAGACCTGACAATTTACACCGGTGAAAAGAATTATAGTGATGGCTTACCGAATGATTTTACAATCAGTGGAGTGGGAAAAATCCAGTCTATCAAGATTGGAGATAGTGAAACAAAATATTCTTCTTATTCTACGTCGGATCAAGAGCGAGCTCGGCAAGATTTAAAAGATTTATTTAATGTAAACTATCAAAAAACCGATGGGACGCCGCTGATGGATGATAGAACTCCCGGTGAATATTCGATGATCCTGACCCGAAAAGATGAAAGTGCTGGTGAACTGAGAATCAATGGAAATACCGTGAATTTGGTCAAAGGAAAATTGATCATCCGTTACATTGATGAAACCGATGAGGTGATCAGTGGCAAGAATGTAAATCAATTGCTAGATGCAGCCCCCACCCAGGAGGTGACTGGGTATGCACAGGCAGTAAAAGCAACCGGTGATTATTATATCAATGATGACAGCAACCGAAAAATTGCGGATACATCGGGTATTTCTTTGCTGGATGATGGATTGCTAACATCTGGAAACGATGGATGGCAAGCTTTGATGGAACAGCGCGGAAACGAAATAATCCAATGGGAAAAACCGGAACCAGGAATGGTAAATCATTATGATTGGCATTATCTGGACCTAGTGGATCAGAATAACGGAAACGCGTGGGTATCCAGCCAAAATGAAATTGCTGTTTATCTCCCATATCCAGATGGTACAGATAAAACGACCGATTTTAGACTGTTGCATTATCAAGATCTGCACCGTGAATATGGAATCGCAGGACAAGCAGATGTAGAGACGGCAATTAAGAATACTAGAATCGAAGAAATTATCTTTACTAAGGAAGATGTTGGAATCAAATTTATGATCCCACGTTCCGGTTTTTCTCCTTTCGCTTTGGTATGGCAAGGTGAAACTACTACTACCCCAGAACCGGAAGATCCTGATCATCCAGGAGACGGAGAAAATAATAACACCAATAATAGTACCAATAACACCAGTGATGAAGACAGTAGATTCCCGCACATTAATCTTGAAAATATCAAAGATAAAGATGTGCCATTGGAAGATCTTCCAGAGAATAACCTTCCAGAGGACGATACGACCATTGATGATGGAGAAGTACCTCTGAAACCAGTTCCGAATACTGGTGATATGATTCCTGTTGCAGCGATGGCAGCAGCAGCTTTGTCCCTTGGTGGTGTAATTGTACTGAGTCGCAAGAGAAAGTAGTTTAAAAGCGATTTTCTTAGGAAAGAAGCAGAGATTTGTTCTAACACAAAGGCAAAACACCAGTAATTTCCGATAAAAAAGGGGGCTCTTTTTAGAGCTCCCTTTTTTATATTCTTGATAATTTTTATCTAATGTTACAATTTTAAATATGTTTTTATCCTATTTTAGAACGATATAACGATATATTATAACTTAATTCCATTAGAGAAAAATCTATACTAATTTAAACAAAAGCATTCCTTTTGGCTTTCAGCAGGAAAGGGTACTTTTTGTTATTTTATA
>ERZ780150.293-NODE-293-length-48073-cov-5.526553_pt1 | contig 48073 bp, 51 predicted proteins | sample MGYA00511019_ERZ780150 | MGnify/ENA primary metagenome ERZ780150 (study PRJEB29588, sample SAMEA2151633) | human gut metagenome | biome: human gut; feature: human-associated habitat; material: faeces | place: Denmark | collected 2008/2010 ...
GGAGTGCTGCGTCAATCTCTCTGGCAAGCTGGGCGTTCCCGGCTTTCTCGTAAAGTTCCACGCTGTTCCACAAGGTTGAACGGTCAGAGAAAGAGGGCGGGGCATGGAGCGGCAGCATGATTTCGGTATGGACAACGCCGCCTTTGCGAGTGTAGTCATGGGTCACTCCGTCCCATTCGTTTGTCAGCTTTTCGCCGCTTCGGTAGGCGGCTGCGGCAACGGCTGATTTGCCTTTTCCTCGGCTCACAATGCCGATGTTCCAATGGTAAATGGCTATGGGTATCACCTCCCGGATAGGATAATAAAACCCGCAAAAACAGTACAGACGCCAACGGCGGGTGTACTGTTTTTGTGGGTGTGCAGGGATAGCCGCGAAGCGGCGCAAGGGGTGCAGCCCCTTGTTGCGGCAAAGCCGCCATATCGGAGCGCGGGGAAAGTTCCCTGTGCGGAGATAAGCCCTCGGCAGAGCGCACACGCCCGCAAGGGTGTATAAGTGCGCCCTTTGTTCCAAAGGGATTATTCCGCGTTCCCGTCCTCGGCTCGTTTTTTCAAAAACTCCTGTGCTGGCTCGCTCGTCAAGGCAAGACGTAAAAAGGCTTTCGCGTCCTCGTCCGGCATGGCAATCAGCTCCGGCACAAGGCTCTCCATGAAGCCGCCGCGCTTGCAAAGCCTGTGGTTTCTCGCCTTGCGTTCCTCAACGGATAACTTCTGCTTGATGATTTTCTCCCGGTTTTCAAACTGCCGGATTTTCTTTTTGTTTTCCTCAATCTCGGCAGTCAATTCCTCGCGGGTTTTCTCTCTTGGTTTCGTCATGGCTGGTCGCTCCTTTCTGCTCATGGGCAAAAGAAAAGAGCAGCCGTTTTCGTGGTGGAAAATAGCTGCTCTTGGTGGATGTATTTAGTTGTTTAAGCGGGCGGCAAACTCCCCGATAAATGGGAATTTGTCAGGTCTTTCCTGTTTTTTGCAAAATACGATGGTATATAGGAGTACCCGGTTCTGGTGCTGTGATTGGGATCAATAACCCATCTTTAATAAATTGTTCAATGCGCAGAGCAATCCAAGCATCACCGATTCCAAGCCGATATTTCCCCAGTACCTGTCCGACAAGCCGAGCCTCGTTAAATTCATTTTCTTGTTTCTCTAATTCTCGAAGGATAAATGTATCATATAGACATTCTGGGGCGCTGACCAATTTACCATTTAGCACAGCACGAAGTGTTGCATTTTCCTGTTGGAGTTCTACCCAATGACTTGCCAGACTGCGAAGAAGATTTACGGGCAATTTCTTCTCTAATAATGCCATTTCCCCAAAACGATAAGGCTCAATCTCTCCCCAGCCAGTATATTGGACGATACAACCGTCTGGTCTTTTTTCCCACTCTGGAAGTTCCACAACAGTAACATCCAACTTTTCCAGCCCAACCGGACGCAGTTGTTCCATGAGCCAATACAATCCGCACATCGCATCTGGTTCACGGCTTGCCCAGATGCGAATCGGCTCTCCGTTTTGAACCTGTTTCAGTAGCTCAGCATAACTCTTGCGGGCGGTGTCCAGCATCTCCTCCACAACCTGAGATGCTATATCAGGAAAAGTTCCTGTCAACAGGGAGATTGCTTCCTCTCGCTCTGTCCCGATTCCGGTTTGGGAAATATGTCCGACAGATAGAGCCAGTGGAAGATTAACGATGTTCTCTCGTTTGCCCTCAAAGGGGACAGCATTTTCCCAGCCCCGTCGCTCCCGCTCCTCCGCTTCCCGCTGAAACTTTTCAATTTCTGCCTGCGGAATCGTTGCATTCTGTTCTCTGTCCTCGATGGCAAAAATGACAGCGGTGGCACCGCCTATGCTGTGTTGATGCCCGATTGCCACGAGCATCGCGCCCGCAACACTGTCACTGAATACTACTTCTAACATGATACACCTTCTTTCTTGACCTCATAACCTTCAAAACCCGATATTTCTATCTTGCTCACTAAAAGCAGTATAGCAAAAACTTTAGAACTAATCTACTTATTTCAGTCTGTTGGCGGCGTTGTTCTCTCTGACATATTGCTCCGCTACCACCCGCCGTTCCTCGCTGTATGTAGCAGTCAAACGGAAAGAGAGCCAGCCTTTCTCAATGTCAAACTCCATGTAGCGCGCTTCCTGGCTTGCGTTGGTCTGCTGACAGATCACGGGATAGCGGCCAAGCAGGCACTTTCTTAAGGTGGTGTTGGTGCAGCGGATATAAAAAACCGGAGGCGAGATTGCTCTCACCCCCGGTCGCAAGAGGCTATGCCTCATGTTCTAAGACCCATTGCAGCAGTTGCTCGTAAGTCATGCTGCCGGCGGCAACACCCAAGCCGGCCTCCACAACATCTTCGTTGCTGCAGTTCAGGCGGATTCCATTGACCTCCAGGAAGGTCAGCATCACATACATTCCGATGCGCTTGTTGCCATCCACAAAGGCGTGGTTGGAAATCAGGGTATAGCCCAAGCGAGCGCCTTTTTCCTCTTTGGTGGGATAGAGTTCCTTCCCCCCAAAGGTGGCGTAAATGCCGTCCAGTGCAGACTCCAGCAGCCCTTCATCCCGGAGGCCAATACTGCCGCCGGTCGCCTCTGCCAGCAGTTTATGCAGGAGCAGAACCTTGTCTTTTGAAAACCGTATCATTTGGCAAGTTCCTTAAAGGCGTCCTTGTACTTCTTCAAGATCCTGGCTGCCACAAAGTCAATCTTTTCATCGTCCGTCATATCCACAACAGGAGATGTATCCAGATCAATGAGCATATACTTGGGACGGTTGTTCTTAAAAATCACAGCCTGTCCTTTTTCCTCCGCAAGCCGCGTGACCTTGGAGAAGTTGCGATTTGCCTCTGTCACAGAAACGACAGCATTTGTGTCAATCGTCATGGTCATCACCTCTGTCTTTATTATAGCCGGAAGTAGGTAGAAATCAACCTACTTTTTCTCGTCGGCCACATAGAAGTGGACATACAGGTTGTAGTCCCGCTGTCGAGTGACCAGTCGCAGCCAGACATGGAAGTGGTCGGTGTCACAATAGAGGTTGAACTCTGTGTGTTCTGATGTTGGCTCCGCATAGAACCGGCACATCTGGCGCATGGTCTCCAGTGAGGCCATCTCCGGCAAATCAAACAGAGACTCCATAAAATGGTCAATTTCCTCTATCCGCTCCGGGGTCTTGAGTTCCTCACGCGCTGTAAACCAGTTTGTCCACCATTTATGGCCATCGTAGTCGGAGCGGGAATAGGCCAACTCCGTCCTGGGAGATTTGTGCCCCAAAAGGTCTTCAGATGTTTCCAGATAAATCTGGCAGAACGGACAGTCCGACTTGAGAACCCATGCATCGTCATCCGAGGGAACCTTCAGCCGCTGATTTTCCACCGCGTCCCAGAGAATAAATCGTTTTGGGAAACCGAGCGCATCACTGAAGGCTTCATCCGTCCCGCAGGTGTCGCAAATACGGACATCAATGTACCGGCTGTGGCCGTTGCGAGAGAGAACGGGATTGAGCGGCCGACCGCAGCGCAGGCAGAGCGGCGGTTCGGTGGCGTCCGGGCTGAACCGTGTGCGGTCAATGGCCCAGGTATTCAGCAATTCAAGTTGGGGATAAAGTCTGACCTTATTCATAATATTGCTCCTTTGTATCAGTTTTCAAATTCAACGGGCTTCTTTCGGTAAATGGTCAATCCTGTAACGCAGTAGTTTGTCTGACCGTCAGTTACACGGATTAGGCCTTTTTTATAGGCAATCACGCGCACATCCTCATTCAAGTCGAGGCAATATACGGTCTGCCCATTCATCCGCCTCAAGTCAATGAGTGTGAGCGGGATAGCCATAGGCCTGCTGGAAGGTATTGCACACAGGCTGGCCAGATAATCTCTGACTTCGCACAGTGTTTTTAGGGATTGTCCAGAACAATGCCCGCGGTCTATTACTTGCTGGAGAGCTTCTTTTAGAATGTACGCATCATCCGGGTTATTTTTGTTTTCCATTGTGTCATCTCCTTACATAACATATCATCAAGCAATCATTTGCTCACCCCAGCGGATTTGGAAATGGCCTTCTTCGTCCATTTCCCGGCGCATGAGAAGGGCCATCAGATTGTAGTCAATGCCGAACCGCTCATAGATCTCGTCCAGATCAGCATTTTTGCCCTTCATGAACAGGTTGATTTTTTCCTTGGCCACCACCATCTGCATCAAATTGGACTCCAGGCTCCCGGCGTAGGTCAGGAAATAGATGTCCTTGAACTCCGTGGAGGTGTAGCGGATAAAGCGCATATAGAACTGGCTCATACCGGAATTGTTAAAGTGCAGTTCCGGTATGATGATTTTATTGATGTACTCAAAGTTGACGCTGGAAGGCAGACTCTGCTGGGTGCAGAGCAAAATGCCATTTCCACTCTCCTTCAGTGTCCGGCGCAGGGCGCGGCGTTTGGCAAAGGAGGTGGTACTGCCTGTGACCACAAACAAGGGACGGTCCGGCAGGTATTCCTGGAACGCTGCTACATAGGCATCCAGTACATTCTTGTGCCGCACGCCGATGGCCACAATTTGGTCATTCCATTGGGCTGCCATCTTTACAGCCTTCCTGATTTTTACCGGGGTACCACCTTCGTACTCAGCCAGGGTGTTCGGCGCGGCGCTGACCCGGAGCAGGAGTGTGATCTGCTGCATCAGTTTCAGCCCAGCGTCCTTTCGCGCATTGCCGGTAGAGGCAAAATAGTTCCGCCAGACCTTCTCAAACTCTTTCATCACCTGCTGGTACACGGCCCGCTCCTCTGGAGCAAAGGTAACCGGAACCTGCTGGATACGGCGGATTTCCTTACCTGTGATTTCCTCAAAAGTCCTGGTAATGACTGTCTTTGCCAGAATGTCATCCAGAATATCAGCATTGTAGATGTCTTGGGTGCGCTCTCCAATTCCAAATACCGTGGTTTTTTCCGGCAGATGGCAGGAGGAGAACAGCGTGTATCCTGGCTTGTAGGCAGGAATTGGCTTGCCATAGTAGGGATTGCCGTAATGCGGCACTATGCAGCCGTCTTCCCGGTCGTAAGTGTAGGTGGTATCACACCAGCACAGCATATTGATGGAGTTGTTATAGAGCAGTTCCAACTGCGGGGCAAATTCTGAAATGTTGTTGCGTGTGCTGGTTCCAGTGGTGAGCAGTTTACTGCGGCACCTCCGGAAGCAGTCCAGTGCTGCTTTGGCCCTGACCGTGGAGGGATTGGAAATCTCGTCGCTCTCGTCCAATACGAACTGGATTTTCTGACCGTGGAGCTTCAGCCACCGTTTGATGTGCTTGCGATATTCCGCCATTTTATTCAGGGTCATAATCACAAAGTCCCCAGGCCGAATGCGCTCCAGGTCAACCAACCGCTCCACAAAGACATAGGGCAGGCCATAGTTCTTCAGCACCACATCCCAGTTATTGCGGATTGAGATGGCGGAAGATATGACCCAGGTGGAATGAAGGTGCTGCTGCTCCATGCGGTACATTCCGGTGGCAATGGCCGCCAGGGTTTTTCCGCTGCCTTGCTCCCATTGAAGCAGGCCATACCGCTTTTGCAGAATGAGATTGATGTCATGCCGCTGAAGGTCATTGAGCTGGATCACTTCCTCATTCTCGCTGTCCCATAGTGTGAATTCCTGCAGCCATTCGGCTATGTACGGGTCCTCCTCCATGGATTGGAAGGGCTGACTTTGTATTTCGTACTCCCGGCGCCGGCGCCTCAGAAACCGGGTGAAGGCCGGGAAATCGTCCTGGCGGTTGTCGATTACCGCCTCATACACCGGCACCGGTTCCTTTTGCTCCGGCGACATCTGACGGCTTGCTTTGACACTGTAGGCCTTGTAAACGAACTGATAGCCCTGCTTGACCAACTTCACCACATCTCTTGCCGGCTTCTTGTTTTGCCGTTTGAGTGTGCTCCGCAGGTATGCCAGCACCTTTGCCTCTGTCAGCCGCTTTTTCTCCCACTCCTTGTAGTCCATGCCTTCCGGCCGTTTCTGGGTGTAGAAACTGTGCAGATACTCATAGCACTTCATATACCGGTCTTTGATAGCGGGATGCACTTTGATCTGATACAGAAGTTTCATTGCCGTATAGACAAACTCTGCATCGGTGTCCCGGGCCCTGGCCAATTCCAAAATGATATGGGACTTGTTTTTCTCCAAATCCTCCTTGGGATGTGCGAGAATCAACTGATAAATGCGATTGGCCTCTGACACCGGAGAAAACGAATTTGGCAAGGCATACAGGCTTTCTGTGGAATAACCTGCAGGCTCCCAGCCGTCCCGCTCGGTGATCCTCTGCCAAAACTGAAGTTTTGTGGGAAAACTGGCTACTCCCATTCTGGAAAATGCGTTTGCCGGCAGTTCCACCTGGCCCAGAAAGCTAAACCGCTTCTCCATTTCCTGTATCATGCTTTTATCCGAAAAGGTATCGCTTAGAAAGGAGCGCGGTACGACCAGGGCTAAGATCCCCAGTGGTTTGAGCAGTTCCGCCGCCTTGAGGCAATAGTACAACTGGGACAGGACTTCTCCACCTTCGGTGTACCACCGCAGATGGAAGGGGGGATTACCCACTACATAATCGAAACGGGGCTCCGGCCGGTAAGTGCGGATATCGTCCAATTCCAAGTTTGCCTCTGGGTAGAGAAAGCGTGCGACCTTAAATGCTTTTGGGTCAATTTCGCAGCCGTAGGCATTGGCCTCGGTTGGCAGGAAGTTGAAGAAATTTCCCATGCCGAAGGTCAGATCCGCAACCAGATCAGATCTGCTTGGTCGGAGACTGCTCACAACCAGCTGGCAAATCTGCGGTGGGGTAAAAAACTGCCCATTCTCAATTTCCTTTTTGGCATCACTGTACTCGTGATAATTCTCATAGTCACCGCGGTCCAGACCATGTAACCCACCATCTCCGGTGTAGGCATTGTAGATGTCCTCCTTGGTAATGCCGCTCTCGGCGGCGCTGTCACTGTCAATCAGATAGATGACCTTCTCATTGAGGGCCTTCCGCTGCTCTTGTGACAGTGTGATATCCTGTTGCGTGTATTTCATGGCTGCTCACTTCCTTCAGCAGACAGAGCCGAGATAGAGCCGCGCAAATTCCTCCGCATAGGTTTCAGAGGAAAACTTGAAGTCAACACGGCCGTTTTTGAACATCTTGAGTTGGATCAGTTTCTTGCAGCCGGGGAACTGATGTTCATTGTCATAGGAATATCCATATCCCAACAGGTCGGAAATCCCAACGGGGTAGGTTCGATAATTTCCTGTTTCAAAGTGGGCAATTCCACGCAGGATAGTCTTCGTATCATCCTGCAGCTGCCACTCATCACTGTGCCCCCAATTCCGCACCTGACATCCGTAGCCGGTGTAGCGGATCACATTTTTCTTGCACTCATACTTTGGCTTTTTCTGATACATATTCCATGCCGCCTGGTGACAACTGGTGGCCAACTCGTGAAAAGCCTGCTGGGAAAAGGTGCGCCCGTCCATTTGGAGGATCAACAGATCTACAATGTTCTGGTAGTGAAGGACGAGGGACTGCATTGCCTTGTGATAGGCTTCAACCGCCTCATTATCGCGGGGCCATGTTTGTCTGGGCTCCTGTGGAATCAGTTTTTCCTCCACCGCACTTTCAGACAGGGTCATATTGTAGGTGGTATTGAAGTGATGGGTGATACTCAGAACCAACATATGATGCAAGCCCTCTATGTGATTTAACAGGCTCGTGTCCGTGATGGCCAAGCCATTGCGGAAGGTCAGGTATGTCAGTTCATTTCCAACGGAGTCTTTACCTTCTCCCAGCAGTTCCAGCTGGGTTTTCCGCATATCCTCCCAGAAGAAGGCCAGTTCTTGCACACCTTCGAGCGCAGCCTCATAAGCCGCCTGATGTCGCTCGCAATAGTTTTTGTCTTCCGGGCTGATGCAGTGGCTGGGCTTTACCTCAACCGTTTCAAATTTCTCCAGTAGATTCATGTGTTACTCCTTTTCCATAAGAATAGAAGGGCCCGAAGAAGATCCAAGCAGGATCTCCTTCGGGCGCAAGGGAACTGTGGCCGCATTGCGAACAGCGGCTCACAGCATAATCAGAATTCGAAAAAGCCGGCGCTTATTCAGCCACCGTTTTCAACCTCCTGGAACTCAAGCAGTATCTCGTCATCCGTAAGGACGCCGACATACTTTCGGAAGATGTTTTCAAGGGAATCTTCCGTCAAAGCGAGGTCATGTTCATTCATTTGCCAGGGATAGTTGGGCTGATAGATCAAATAGCATTCGTCCTCATAGTTTTTGCAGACGCTAAGTTCGATCCCTTCTGCCGCTAAAACGGTTTCCTGCAGCATAGAGGCAATCGTGTCTGCGGCCCCATTCTCCAGTGAACAGCGCAAATAGCCATCAAGGTCATCGTATTCCAGTTCCCACGCAGTTGCTTCCATCTGCTTTTCCAATTCCGGGATCAAGTGAAGCAAGGCATGGAGCTTCTCAACGGTGACGCCTGTAAGCAGGTCCACATGAAGCCCAAAGCCGTAATTGTGCCAGGTACTATAACTCATACTTACTATCCACCTCGTTTCTTACACATATACGGGCTCGTGTCCACGCTCGACATTCTCCCCGCAAAAGCATTTTCCGCAATACTCCCAGATGTCTTCCGCATCCAGGCAGCGCTTGAAAGTGTTGTAGGTGGCCCGCCACCTGCCGGTAACAGGGTCCAAACGGTGAGAATAGGGTTCTCCCATCTGCGCACAGCGGCTGCTCATACATGCCGGCGGCATACAGTCCATTGCGTCATCCACAACGGCCTGAACAACATAGTCGCCAGGCTTTGCCGCTGCGTAGGAAAATGTCTCCTGGGTAAATACTTCTTTTCCGCGATACATCATAATGACTTGCACTCCTTCCATCAGGCAGCCTGATCCAGCTGCACAAAAAGTCGTTCCAGCTCCATAGCCGCCTGCTCCTCGTTCTTACAGCAAATGCTCATGGGCTGTGCGTTGTTATATCCCTGGTTGCCAATGGGGGCATAGGTGATCGTCAAAGGCCCATCGTTATGAGAAATGCAGATGCGGCGCATCGAGGCCTGATCTTCTACCACCACCAGGAGCCTTGAACGGCGTCCCAAAGCAGTGTGGGGCTGGCGCCAGCCACTGAAATCCATAAAGCGGACCCCAGGTGCAGTTTTCCAACGATGCTCCAGGGCCTTGTAAATATCACGGTATTGCATTGTGATTCATGCTCCTTTCTGCTTGAAAGCAAATTTAATCATTGAATGTCAGGACCACACCACCGATGTGATATTCCTGACCCGGTACAGCAACGCGCAGGAACCGCTCAAAGGGCATCGGCTCGTTTTCGCCCTCCAGCGCAATGTACCAGGGCCGCGGTGCAGCAATGGCATATTTCAGGTCATTCTGAAGATTCTGCAGCATACCGTCTTTGGCAATGAAGTCATCCATGCTAACAGCGGCGAGTGCCTGCACAACCCCTTGAAACTCCGCAAATCGGGGCGTCAAGAATTTTGGAGCAGCAGATGCCGATAACACAAAACGCCGGGGACCCCAGACGGCCAAAAGGCCCGTTTTGTGTGCCCACATCAAAAATTGCTGAATTTTCTTGTCGGGTTCTTCGACTTCTTCATACTTGGAATCCTTGGGGCATTTGAGATTGTGACGCGGCGCAATCTCTGTGGTTTTTACCTGAATAATAAAATGCCGCATACAATAACCTCCTAAGTTTCTTCTGTGGGTGGCGGCAAAAGGAACTCATCCCAGGGCAGGACTTCTCCGCCGCTGTGGACTGTGAATGAACTCCACCGGCCGCAATAGGGGCAAGAAATCTGGCCGCCCCAGGCATGGTCAATTTGTTCCTGGGTGGCCTCTCCGGGTTTCCCGCAGCACGCACTGACTACCGTAACATTGTGGGCATGTTCCAACACCTGGGGCGAGAATCTGCGGTTAAAGGGAATGTAATCTACCCACCGCGGCTGCTCCCAGATCCGGCTTGAGTAGCTTTCCAACGCTTTGCAGCGCAGCTGGGCCAGCGTGTCCCCCTGGTAGTTGTGCTCCTGATGCCATGTCAGCAATGCCTCCACGGCCCATTCTTCCTGGTCGCGTTCGGCTACTTTTTTGACGGCCTGGTACCAAACACCTTCTTCAATGTCGCCTAACTCTGTCATTACGCCCAGGCGGTAAGATCGTACTTTATGCTTTCCGGTGCCTGTGGAAGTGGAAATGCCAGTGCCATACAGCCACCGAAGGTCCGCCAGCGTGACAGAAGACAGGTCGATCAACTCAATATGGTCAATCCGCTCGGTTTTCATTGTGGCAACCTTCCTTGTCCGTGCCGCCAGAGTCTGGGGCAGAGAGGCCCGCAGCAAGCATAGTCATGGCACAGCGAAAGCCGGCGGCAAAAGCCTGTTCCGCCTGACGGACATACCGCTCGTCCAGCAGTGTGCGGTAATCTTCAATTTGCTCCCGCTTGTCCTGGGACAGGCCCTGATAGAGTTTTTTCTGGAGCTGCATGATCTGCTGGGAGCAGGCGGCGATCTCCGGAGTGTCTTCGGCATACGATGGTTCAAGATTGCCGTGATACAGGTCCGCCAAAAAGTTCTTGGGAATCTCTGTCCGGACTTGAACGGCCGGCCTTGGGGTACGCAATGCCTCGGCAATCTCCGTCAGGGCACTGATCAGTTTCGGAACCTGGACCTGAAAAAAGGTCCTGCCCAAATTTGTTTCAAAGAAATTCATAACTGCTGCTCCTTTTTTGCGTGCGCCCGTTCTATCTTGCGCTGATACTCTGCCGCAAGTTCGTCCCGCGGTGTATAGCGGTGGATTTCTTCGTCCACATAGTTGACGCCGAAATACATGAGGATTCCGCCCAACTCACCCATCAGCCGGCAGGCCTCCAGGTCGGTCCGCAGCGTTTTGAATACGCCGATGCTGGTCTGTTTCACCCCGGAGTCATCGAATCGGCCAACAAGGTACACATCCATATAAATCCCTTCACTTGAGCCGAAAGTAACCTGTGGGGAAATATCAAACCGGTAGTCCGTGAGGTAGGTATCCCGGTAATGAGAGGCGGGTTCTTCATGGTTGGGAAGATAGTAGTCCAAAATGGGTTCAATGTGTGCGATACTGCCAGATGCACGTGCGCGCTCCAGCATCGTCCGGAATAGTTTGCTCTTTCGGTCTCGTTGGGGACGGGTATATTCCTGCTGGCCATGATGTGATGCCAGCCAGTTCCAAACTGCAGGCTGATCTTCTGCACGGAAGATGTTAATGAATTGCTCGTTGAACTGCACCAAATTCAGGTCATCCTGCTTCTGGTACCATCTGGCGCGTTCGGGATAGTAACTGTCGTATTTCCCCGTTTCCTGGCATCCAACCGCATAGGGCCGGTACTGCCGCATTTGTGTGTAGATATACTCCAGCAGGGCAGCTCCCGTCAGTTCTTCCGGGATTGATACTCCAGACCGCATTTTCCCTCGGCACTGCATACACTGGCCTGTCAAATAGAGAACTCGCTCTGTGCCCGGCTGTGTGAGTACTTCGTACCGGAGAGCCCAGCCATCCGGAATAAAATATTTGCTGTAAAGATTGGTTCTCTCCGCATAGGTATCCTCTGGCTTTTCGCAGCGGCACCAGCCATTCGGGCCGGCATCATCGATGGCCGCCGGTTGTCTGTCATTCATTGATTAAGCCCCTTTCTGTATTTTGGTTGGCCCACCTTCAATTTGAAGAAGGCGAGTGTACTTCATTTCACCGCAGGCATCTACCAGAAGATGCTTCAGGCAATGGTCGAATGCACACCATTCCAGGTCGTATCCGATGAGGCAATAGTGCATGGAAGTTTCCCGATACACCAGTTTGATGCCGGCGGCCGTTGTGAGGATGACCACGGCGTACACAGCCATGAATTCATCAATACTGGTTGGGGCCAGATCTACCTCAGCATCTGTGTAGCGGGTCGTTTTCTGAAGCAGAGCTTCCTTGATACGAGCGCCATTTTCAACCTGGTGCTTACGAAAGTAGCGAAGGTTATCCAGGTTTTCTTTGAGTTTGGCGGCATAATTGCGGTAGCCCAGGCTGATAAAGAGTTGGCGGCCGCTGCCGAATTCCAAAATATAATCATTTTTCCCTCGGTATTCTCCGCGGCAGGGGTGCCTCCTGACGGTGTACGACGATTCTCCAAGCAGGCATTGGATCTCCCGCTCCATATCAGCAATCTGTGATTTGTTGTATCGTACATTCGATTCGTTCTCTGACTGTCTCATAAATAATCCTTTCCAGTGCGCAGTATCCATCAGCCGGCCTTCCCATACACCTGCGTATCGCAGCAGCGCAGGGCGTCCGCACAGGTACCAACGGTTTTTACAACACGCCAGTTCTTTGCGTCGGGCTGGGCAGCGCAGATTTTCTCCAGCAGTTTTTCGTTTCCGCAAAACCCACAGACCTGCCAAGAATGGCGCTGGCGGGGGCCCCCGCCTTTATGAATGCTGTGTTCCAGCACATACATACTGTCACATCTCCTTCCGACCATTGCGATTGAGACGATCCAGCAATTCCTTGTGGTTTCGCTCATACTGCGCCATAAAGGGCTTCTCCAAGTCGTAGTTGTAATAGCGATAGAACAGGATCAGGAACAGCCATTCCTTTTGCCGCTGCGGTCCGGCCCGGTGCAGGAGCAAGCCAAGCCTGGAAAGATAGTCCGCCTCTTTTTTAAGAAAGGCACGATCTTCCAATGAGAGATTCTGCTGCATCCAATCGCCGACACCGACAGTTGCACCGGCAAAATGCTCCGCATGAGCGTCCATGCACTGATAATATTGGAACTGTTCTCCCGGCTGGCCGGGAGTTGCAGAGAACGGATACATCCTGCAAGCCCGGGGACGGGCGGCATAGACCGTGCAGCGATTTCCCCGCAGGAATACGCAGGCATTCTCCGCTCCGGCTGTGTTCACCAAAAAGATGGGACACCCCTCTGTGAGTATGGCGGCGTGAGCATACTTCGCATAGACATCCTCAATGTCAACCCGCTCGCCGCCTCTCCGCAGGTGTTGGCCCAGGCGATAAGCGTCCAGCGGTTCCAGCATCAGCTGATCTTCCAAACCCCGGCAGCAGGCTCCGCAGTGCCGGCACTGAAAGGGGATGCGATCTTTAGGGGACACTTGTCTTACTGTGTTTTCCATAGATTTGCCTCCGTAAAAAGAAAAAGGGGCGCACTGCAGAACATCATGTGTCTACAATGCGCCCCTGCGTCATGGCTTCTATGAGCCGTTAAAATTGGGTTGGAAGCTCCATTATGCGGCCACCGGCATCAGCATCGTCGGGTTTGCCGCCGTCTGCGGAGCTGGTCCCAAGAGCAGCGTATAGTGGGTGTTCAAAGTCTCGAACCGCATCGCGTCGGGTGCGTCGTAATGGATGGCTACGACCGTGGAGGTGCGGATGAACTGGCCACGGTGATAAATCAAGGCACACTCGCCGATTTTAATGGGGTACATCAGCACACCGTGCATGATTGTCGTTTTCTTATCCGTCATTTCAAAAACTCCCTTCCTACTCTGTTGTGTCAACAACAGGTGATGTAAGAGCCAGATAGACCCGATAGAGTTCCTTGAGCAGTTTTCGGACACGCTTTGGGCTGATGCCCTGGGCAAGAGCGGCCTCTCGAATGGAGTACCCCTGCAATCGCAGCTGGGTTAAAGCATACTGCTCCCGGCTGGAGATTACCGCAAGGTCATGCAATATAAGGCTGCCTTCCAGGGCAGCCCAGGCATCCGTGGCTACGGGCTGGCTTTCTGCAAAGGCGCGCTCGGCAGCCTTCCGCCGCTCCTCCGAGCGGTGGAAGGCCGCGATGCTCTGCCGCATGGCGCGCCAGGCAATCGTCGAAAACGCATATTGCCGTAAAGCCGGCTGGGAAAGGTAGCGTTTGACTGCCTGCAAATAGCCGAAAGCTGCTATGTCATAATACTCCTCATGGTACAGGCCCTTTTCGTTGAGATACGCATAGATCAGATTGTGCTGTTCTGCGGCAAACTGTCGTTGGTCCAGCGTCAAGGCCTCTGGACTGGGAGCGGGAGCCCGCTGCATCGGCAGGGGCTGCTCCCGGTAAGTATTGCGATAGGTCGGCGGCAAATCAGGCCGGCAGACGCTCCCGCTCGCCATCGATCACACCGCCGATGTCAAAGTGATCTCCGTTGTCGGGCAGCACCTTGGAAACCGCACCCATTTCGACCCCATCGCCAGCCAGCGCCTCATTCTGATTGGCGCGTTCGGCAATGCGTTCCTTGATCTGATTGCGGAAGGAATCGGCGTAGGTGCAGATTTGGGCCAGTTCCTCTCCTTCAAAATCATAAAGTTTCTTAAAGGTGGCCACGCTGTAAGTGAAGCCGTTGCTGGTGACTTTCCGGAGGCCGATCTGCACCAGGCCGGAGCAGACACGGCGGCCGCGAAGCAGGAACGCGGAATTCACGAAGTTGGTATAGGGACGGATGCTCGTGGGGGGCAGAGAGAGCTGAATGGGCATCATCTCGCCATTGCGAAGCAGATACAGCACTCGCATGTTCTTACACGCCTTGCCGTTCCCCTTGGGGTCACTGCCGAAGCGATTGTTGACACAGGTCTCGCAGATCCCACCGGGATCACCGTAGCCCATCTTGCCATCCACGGACTGGCACTGAGGCGGCGTGTTGTCGTCGTACTCGCTGCCGGCGGGCCAGTAGGAGTTGGCGGCATGATTAAAGAGAATCACGCCCTCCAGCGTCGGCTCGTAGTCCGGGTTCTCCGGGTCATCGCCGGGCATCTCAAACTGCAGCACACCGCCGCCGGGAATCTTCGCCCGCTGGAAGGACAGCTGCAGGCCATCCATATCGTCCGCCAGTTCAGCACTGGTAAACTTGACATCAGAGAGTTCGGGAATGATGAAGGGGGTGCGCTCGACAAGGGAATCGTTAATCATAGAGTTATTCATAATAAAGCCTCCAAATAAAAAATTTTGTTTTTAGATTACGCAGCCAGGCCAACCATCTGCATCTGGTTGATGGCCTGGAACTGTTTGGGGGACATGGTCATTACCTCATAACCAATCTCCTCCAGTTTGGTCGCTCGGTCGTAGCTTTCTACATCCTGGCTGTAGCGGGTCACAGCGTTGGCCAGGCCGTAGAGGGTCAGGTCGCCGCCTTCGATCAGATGCTGAAGGACGCCGGCGCTTTCCGTCTCTGTGATCTTGAAACTGGAACTGGCCAATTTGACCACAGCGGGGATATCTGCCGTATTCAACTTGACCTCAGTGCTCAAGCGCATTTTGTCCAGGACAGCCGAGAACTTTGCCTCATCAACAGCCACTCTCACAGTGTCCTGCAATTTGAGGACAAACGCCTTATCATCGGCATCCAGGGTCTCCTGGGAATAAACCTGGAAGTCATCGTCGGTGCTGGTGATCCGGCCCACATGGTAACGGCGGGTTCTGGCATCGTTGACCACCATGCCATTGGAACACACCAGGCGATAGATCAAGGGCTGCACGCACACGGAACCCTGTCCGGTCTCACTGTTGGTGATGATGACGCCGCCCTGGACCACATCGCCAGGCACGACCTCGGCAGTGAGACGGGGATTCACGACCTTGATATACATGTAGTCGTCCGTCAACTCACAGGAGGCATAAATTGCGTCCTTCATTTCCCCAATGATGGGAAGCGTGATGTTGGCGATGTCCAGGTTGTCGATGCGGCGGTAGCGGTTGCTCAAGAATGCGCGGGCCCGGCCGTCCATCGTCCGGATCATTCTCTGTTCCGGATTCCGCTGAAGCCAGCGGTTGACATTATAGGCCAGCAAATCCGCATCCTCTCCCAGCATCCGCCGGTAATACTTCCTGGGAATCTCCAGGTAGTCGCCAATCTGCTGATGGGCCGTACTCTGGATTTCCAAGGGCTCTACCAGTTCGATGCCGCTTGCATCGCGGAGATGGAGCATGGGGTGATTGTCCCACACATCCATCACAAGGCTTCCGGTGTTCACCAGATAGTCCTCTTTTGCCTGACTCTGCCGCTTGATCTCAAGGGCCATTTCTCGGATTGTTCGTCCAGTTTTCATTGAATTCCTCACTCCTTTCCGGGGATTACCATGCAACAGATACGCAGTCTGTCTGCACCGTCGCGGCAAGTCCTTCCTGCTCCAAAACCTTTACCAGCTGAGGCCAGTAGACCTTGGGCGGAAAACTGCTGAAACTGCTTTGGACCGTTTCTTCATCTGCACCGTCAAGGGCTGTGCAGATGCTCCCGTCCTCATTGAGATTTAGATGCTTGTAGCCGCGGGAGTCCAGATCCGCAATCAGCATTTCCAGCGTCTGGCGGCCCTGCTGCTCATACCAAATCCGAGGATCAAGCGTTACTCCAGAAGATGACGGGGTCTCTCCGTCGGGCGATTGCTGATCCGCCATGCGACGAACCAGGGAACAGGAGAGATTACCCTGCCGATCCAGTTCTACATCCGCATATTCATAGTCCTCTACGCCATAAATGCGGATACGGCCGATACCTCCCTGAATTGCCAGAAGCGCAGGGTTATGGGCGGTCCATTCCCAGCGTGCATTCGGGTAGGAAGATTGCAGATACGCTGTGATGCGGTAGTTCACATGTCGCAGAAGTGTCTGGGCCACATTCAGGTCCGGCACATCTGCCGCTTTCAGTTCTTCCTGAACACTTTTGGCCGCTTTCGCCTGCTGGCGCTTAATATGGCCAGCGTGCCAGCGCGGAACGCACAGCACCAAAACGACCCATACGCCCCAAGTGGCAAATGCCAGCAGGATCATCGGGACATAGAGAGCGTTGCGGACCAGGGCTGAAATGCCAACAATCACGCTGATCAGGACGGAAACGCTTCCCCACAGGGAGGCTTTTCGTTTCATATTGCATACCACCTTTCTTTTTCTCGGAAAACAAAAAAAGAGGCACGATACCCAATGTCAGATCGTCTCTGAATCATTTAAGTATCGTGCCTCATGTGTGTCCGGAGCTTTACTCCGGAAGTTGGTCCCGCTCGCCGTCAATGACTTCGGCTGCGGGCGCTTCTGCGGTGGGCGCGTTCGGTGCGCCGGTTTGAGATGCGGGTCTTTGCTTGGCTCGGCCAGTGCCGGGAAGGAACCCCCAGTCTTTCAATGTGAGTTTCAGCCGCTTGTCTTTGGCTTCACCGTCTTTTCTGGTATAGTCGGTCAACTCCAGACTTCCGGTTACCCAAATGCAGCTGTCTTTCGCCACATTGCACTTCACCAGCTGATGCGCCAGATGTCCCCACGCCCATACCTGGATGTACTGGGTGCGTGCTGTCTCCCCATAGCCAATATGCTCTGCAAGGGAAAACATCACATAGGGATTATTCCGCACGCTGGTTTTCAGTTCAAGACCAGTTGTGACCCAGCCCCAAACGATTGCTTGCGCCATAACACTCCTTTCTGCCCAATGGCCCTACTTATATATATAAAAAGCGCCAGAGAGCAGACGGGTCCCCTGAAAGGGGCGTAGTCATGCCACTGGCACTTGCGTACAAACCTGACAAACGTGTGCAATGCGAGATCACTCGCTCATAGGCCAAAACGATAGCCTACCCTCAACACGAGGCGCGCACAAAGAATCAATTACAGGGTAAGTGTACCACTATATATTGAGTTTGTCAAGCCTTTAAATACTATATATAGTATGCCTGGGCCGCTGATTTACACTATATTTAGGATTGTGCGCCGCTGGATCAGCGGCGCACAAAGAGACCGATGGGAGAAACGCCGGAAAAACCGGGGGTAGAGATATACCAACAGGCCGGGCCGGTGATGTCCCAGCACATCTCCAGGGTGATTTCGTGCCAGCCGTCGGGGAAAAGGGCCGTAAAGGTCTCGCCGGCATGAATACCACGGCCATTTACCAGAATACGGGGATGCGGGTCCTGGTCGTTGGGGTCGGGAAGGGTAATCTGCCTGACTTTGGGATCATTCCATGTTTTGCTCATAGGGAATTGCTCCTTTCCTTCGTGTAGCATTTGGGTCCTGGGGCTTTGCCTTTCTGTGAATAAAACACATCAGGGCATATCTGATTTCTGCTGGGCATCTTCAGAATTATCTTCGCAGTGGTATTCACCCAGGTCTGATAGGGCAAGAAATTGACTGTCCATCAGCGCCTGCCCGGGAATTCTTTGTTGGTCAGTTGCTCCGGGGCTGGTCCGAAAGTAAAGCTGATAGCGGTTTCCGATGCGCAGGGAAATGCGCTTATCCAGGGCAACCTCATATTCTGTTCCGTCGGTTAAAAGCATTCGGACGCTCCGGTATCTTTTCAATCCGGCGTGCCCCAGGCCAATGCAGACACCGGATACGACCTCATAGCAGCCGGCCATGACGGTCCGATAAAAGGCGAGGCAGCGCAGTACAATGCAGGCAGTCAACAGAATGCTGATAATCAGCAAAGGCTGATCCTTTAATGCAAAGTATGCTGCAATGCCAATGACCAGGAACGCGGCGCCCGCCGCCCAGGATAAGAGCCACCTGCGCTGAAGGGCGGCGGGCCAATCTTTGAATTTTTCCATTTCTCACACCCTCTCAAAAATAATCTGCTTGCTGAGGCACAGGTTTGCTACTGCCAGGGTGACCGACGCCCGGCTTTTTGCATGGAGCATCTGATAGCAGATGTTCTCGCTCGTGGTATCGTCATCATTGTAGAGGGCGTCTACAACCTGATCGCCGGATGTAAGGTCGGAGACCCCCACTTCCACACATTTGATCAATTCTGCAGTAGAGAGCAGGGCCTGTCTGGAAAGTGCCAGCACCCGCTTCTCACATTCATCCATTTTCCGCCGCTGAAACAGGCATTTTGCTGTTGAGAGCGGCACACCATCCCGCAGAATCAATTTCATAAAGGTGGCCGCACGAAGCAGCAGGCTTTCTGAAATCGGCACCACATACAGCTCGCCAAGCAGATCATACAGGGCCTCCAGATCGCTCTCGCCGCTGCCGGAGGCTACCAGGCCCCGTACCTCCAGGCGGTGAAGGCAGTTCTCTAAAGTGCGCGGCTCCATCAAGTGCAGTTCTCTGGCGAGCGGGTCATATTTACGCGCCAGCTGGCGGAAGTCGGCAAGCCGCCAATTCAAGGCAGACCATACGGCCATCTCCTGGAGATCCAGCATGTTTTCACGCTGGCTGACATAGACAACGGGGTATGTATTCCCATCTGTGTCATGCTTTTTGACAAAGCGGCCGACTGCCGTATAGTAGGTTCGCATTTCCATAACAAGTTCCTCCTTGCATTCCTATAACAATCTTTTACGAATATCAGGCGGTATTTTCAAAGTTTTCTGCAGGAATCAGTTCCGCATTCATGGCATCCTTCCGAAGTTTTTCGGACGCACGGGAGATCCAGGCACCCACATGGGTAGGCTTAGTATGATATAAACGGGCAATGTCCACGCCACTGTAGCCCTTGATCTTCAGTTCCATTGCCTCGATGCCTAATTTGGCGACTCCCTTGTAATGCCGCTTTCCGTGCTCCAGCAACTGTGACAGATAGATTCTTGAGACCCACTTCTCTGTATCGTCCCGAGCAATTTTGGATTCCTTGATTGGAGGCGGTCTGTCTTCGCCGTGTGAGGTGTCAAGAGAGCAGATCGGCATATTTCTGCACTGCGTCACAATCCGCTGGCAGTAGTCCAGCAGATGATTCCGAATGACGGCAACAGCATAGGTATGGAATTGCGTTCCGCCGGACAGGTAAGTGGTAGCAGCATAGCACAGCGCCAAAGCTCCCTCCTGGAATAAATCTTCATACCCCAGCCCGCAAATAGCCTCATTGACATCAATATATTTTCGGATCGTCCAATGGATCAGAGTTGTATTCTGCTCCACCATGTTTTGCTGCTCTGGTGTCAGGGCCTGATTGAATTTCATTCTCTTTTCCCCCCTAAGCCGCCCGACGCTGCGCACCGAGGAACTGTTGGCATAGATCCATGACCAAATGGCATCGGCCCTCGGAAAACTTTGCGATGTGGGCCTCACATTCCGGGAGATCCAGTTTCGCCTGGAGCCAGAGGTAGGCCTGGCGCTTGGTCATGAGGCCACATTTCCATAGCTGATTGAACACTGCGTGAGCCGCCTGACGCTCCCGCCGCAGATTTTTGTTGGCCAAGGTCCCCATCGGCTGCTGCGTGGTGCGGTGGGCGGCCACATAGGAATCACAGGCCGGGAAATTGCCGCAAACATATAGCTTGCTGCCAGGCAAGGCTTTGTCCCCGTAGACAACAGAGGCAGGCCGGAGATAGGCCCGTGCCCCGCAATATGGACATTTGATATTAACTCGTTTATTGGCTCGTTTCATGAGTAGATCCCTCCAGTTCTATTAAAAATTGTTGGACAGCAGATTGAGTGCATCTGAAAGTCGGCCGCTGGCAGCAGGTAATTGCCAGAGTAGATATTGGGCAAATAGATCTCCAAAGGCGGACTCCGTCAGTACACCCCTGCACTCGCTGGTGTCAATTTGTTCCTTGATCTGATTTTGAAATACATCCACATTCATCACCACGGGCTTACCGTCCCTGTCTGCCGCCAATAACCAGCCGGAGTGTCCCTCCTGAGCAGAGATGTGGATGGTATTGCGCCAATTCCCCCCGCAAGCGGTCAGGAAGGCATATAATTTTCTGGTCGTCAGTTCATCCATTTGTTCTTCTCCTTTAATACGCACCGCAAAACAACGGTTTGGGCCCGCAGAAAATTGAACATTCTGTAAACAATGAAGTTGCCCTCCTTAGAAGCCTGTATATAAGAAAAATCCCGTATAGCAGCCTGGTCAGCTGCTATACGGGATTGCTTTATCCAATGATCCAGAAAGGGCCGCCGGCGACGGCGCTTCTGCTGGCTTCATTGACAATGATGGACAGATCCCATGCTTTCTGGCTACGGGTGGTGCTTGCTGGATCTGCCACCAAAATCTTCTCATCTTCCACACCCCGCAGAACAATGAAATGGCCGCTGGAGGTGAAATGTCCCTTGGACATCAGCGCCACCACCAGTTTGCCCTCACCCAGCGCGTCTACGATCCGCTGGGGCTCCGTTGCTGGGCAGCCTTCCACCGGAAGGCCCCATTCCTTTGCGGCGGCCGGAATCAGAGCGTGATAAGACCCGCTCTTGCTGCACCAGTAACCGTTATCATAGGACCACTTCGCCATTTCGATAGGGTCTACCATATCATCCGTTAGGGACGATACCACTATGGCCATTGCGGTAGGGCCGCAGCCGTAGCCGCCAATGGGGTCGGTTCCATACGGCTGGTCTGCATATCGTTCATCGTATTGATTGTAGTAGACGACCTCAACGGCGCCATCAGTGAAACGAACATCGCCCAGGGCAGGGATGCTGTCCACATCAGCAAACTGGAACATTCCATCATTGAGAAAGAGGCTGAGATTCTGCGCATAATCAAGTGCGAGTTCTTTCTGTTCGTCTGTCAGATGGAAAACCTGGTCGGCAAAATGGTCTTCTCCCTGGTAGACTATCGTGTAGATATACCAGATTTCCGTGCCGCTCTCATCTTCTTCAGTATCCGGGTCATCTGGAATGGTGCGCGTGTCACTGGTGCGTGTGAATGAATATAGGTCACTGAGTTCTGCACGCAGCGTCTGCTCCAGATCTGACAGAGAGATGTTCTCCCAGTCTTCTCCTTTGGCAGCGCAATATTGGCCGATAAACGCATTGGTGTTGCTCACCATGTTATCTGCATAGGGATTTTTGATCTCATAGTTATCGCCTCCGGTTTGCGAAAAGTCATCGGCGATTCGCTGTGTCACATCGTCAATCCCTTCTCCCAGGATTTGATTGATGGAAAACGCAATCTCATTGGTGTTTTCTATGATGGCCGCATTGTCGTTCATAATCGGTTCAGCGGTGGGGTCTGCGGCGCCGCCAAACAGGCTTCCAAAGATAATGGATGGGAGCATGAGGATAAAAAGTACCGGCAGCAGCAGGATCACAACAAGCACAATGGCAATCGTCCCAAGGTGTTTTCTGGCTCCCCATATGGCTCCCGCTACAGCGCCATAAGGCCCGCAGGCCGTCCAGGGTAATGCCGTCGTCCAGCCATTTGATGCGCTTGATAAGGCCCGCCGACAGATGCTCCTTTCGTAGCCGCAGCGATAGCCTTTCCGGTCTTAACAGCTCCTTTCACAACATTGGCACTCGTAGAGGCGACGGATAAGGTGTCGTCCAGGCCATTCCTTTCGTCCTTCATGTATTGCCCCCCTCATAGATTTCAAGGTCAGCCGTATCAATGGTAGCGATGAATTCGGCCAGAATCTGTGGCGCAAATTCTCCGCAGTTGCCGGATACGATCATATCCACCGCTTTCCGGTGGGACAGCGCAGGGCGATAGGAGCGGAAAGTCCGCAGCGCGTCATAGGCATCCGCAATGCTGACGACTTGGACATAAGTCGGAATCTCGGTGCCCTTCAGACCGGCAGGATACCCGCTGCCGTCCCATCGCTCATGGTGATAGAGGGCAATCTCCTTTGCATAGCACTGGAACTCCTGCCCAAAGGATTCCGGCAGTGCCTTATCAATCATCATGGCACCAAGCGTAGTGTGCTGCTGCATAATCTCAAACTCCAGGCGCGTGAGTTTCGTGGTGCAGTTGACAATCTGTTCAGACAGTGCGCATTTCCCGATGTCGTGCAGCGAGGAAGCTTTGGAGAGGATACGAAGGTGATCCTCTGGAATATCCGGAAGTAAGCCCTGCCGCCAGACGGCACGGAGCAGATAGCCGGTCAAGCACTCAAAATGCCGTGAGTGGAACAAGAGGCAGGTGCGGGAAAAGACATCAAAAGAAGAATAATCGTGTTCCATTGGAGCCTCCATGGTATTAAATTGAGGAAATACTTACAGCCTATGAATAAGGGCGGCCCCTCGCGGGGCCGCCCTATGCTCTGGGTTAATAACCTGTCTTGGGCAGATCAGGTGTGGTCGTGTATTTGCGAACGATAGTCACCCAGCTGGCCTGAGCGGTCTGCCAGGTTCCCTGATACTTGCCGCCCACATCGGCTCTGTTCACCAGCTGATAGCCGTTGACCGTATTTCCGTTAATGATTACGCTCAATGTGGGGCCGGTTACAGACTGGAATCCAACCGGCACCTTGCCGAAATCAAAGTAGATGTCCGTCACAACCTCTCCGGCCTGCATGGGGATTGCGTTCAGCGCGAAGGAATAGTTGTTGCTGGTCAGAAGATTGGAGGCCAGCACCTGGTAGCTGCTCTGATAGTTGGTCTTATAGAGAACACGGTAGTTGAGCCGTGCGCTGTAGGTGCCGGTGGTCAGGGTGGTGGCCCGGGCCACATCATAAGGAATTTTGTCGTGCCAGTAGAAGCTTTCGAGCGGCACATTGGATGTATTGGCCACTGTCAGGTCATATCGCATGGACTGGCCTGCCAGGACTTCGGTGTTTCCGCGCTTAGTAATGGTGACACCCAGGTTGGAGGGCTTATCATAGGCGGAAATCTTGATGATCTGGCCCGCATATTCCAGGGTCACATCGTGGACGGTGGGATCTACCTGCCAATAGGCCGGTGCAGTCACTTCCACAATTTTATACCGGGTCAGTGGCAGGGGCTTGGAGGCGGCAACGCCTCTGGCGTCAGTGGTGATGTAATCAACCACTTTGCCGGTTCGTGCGTTGCTGATCTCATAGACCGCCCCCTGGAGCGGGGTGCCAGCCGGCGTCCCGGTCACCTCATTGTACTCGGCAGCATACTTGTAGATCTGGATTTGGCCGGTAATAGCCTCGTTGACCCACTCGATTTCAGCCGTGTGGCCGGGTCGGACATAGACCGTCTTATACTCCTCATCCAGAATGTATCCCTCTGCTGCCTCCAACTCGCGCAGATAGAAGCGGCCGCTGGTATTGGCGCCGTCCGGCAGGTCATCGGCTGTGATATAGACCCAGCCCTCGTCATCCGAGGTAAATTCCCCAATCGGGTTGCGATTCTGGTCATACAGCAGGAACTTGACGCCATAGATGCCTTCGCCGGAGGTATCGACCTTGTGAATCAAGATACCGGACTTGGCGGCATTCGTGATCCGCAGGGTGGTCACCTTGCCGTCCATGACCTCAAAGTAATGGGGCGTGTCGTCCAACACGAAATTGGGGTTGGCCTCGATCTCAAGCGCATAATAGGAGCCATCCTCCAAAGAGAGGAAAGCTCTGCCATTGTCGTCCGTCGTTATGGTGTCTACGAGGCCGTCATCCATCCGACGGATCTCAAAGGTGGTATCCGGGATGCGCTCCGATGTCTTGCTGGCATTGACCTTGATGATTTCAACGCCGCCAACCGGCGTGTTGTAGAACCAAAGTTCCTGTGTGTCGTCCGGGTTGACGACCACAGTCTGTGACTGGGTGTTGGGATCAATCGTGTAGCCCGGCACGCTCTGTACCTCGGTCGCTATGACGGTGCCCGTGATGTTGGAAAGGACAATCTGCCCTGCGGAGTCAGTCCAGTACAAACCGTTGCTGGAAAGCTTGCCGCCCTCGTCAGGCAGATAGGTGCCGTCTGCGTAAGTGATTTTGAACTGGACGCCCTCAAGGGGAGTCTTATCGGTGCTGGACAGTTTATGGATGATCAAATTGCCCTGCGGCTTGTTCCGGAACTCCAGCGTTACGGTCTGGCCGGCTTTGATTTGGGCGGTCTGGGGCGTATCATCCAGAAGGAAGCCCTCTCTTGCACGAGTTTCCTTTACAACCAGTGTCGTATTGGGATCGATGTTCTCAATGAGGATGGTCCCTGCCGAATCGGTGGTGAAGTAGCCGTTACCGTTGCCCACGACAGTACCATCGCTCTCCGTGACAAAGAACTGCACATCGGAAATCGGGCTGTTATCCGCACTGGAAACCTTCTTAATCAGCAGGGAACCCTTCGGGCTGTTCCCAAAATAGACCTGCACGACTTCCTGCTCCTCGCCGGACAGATAGACTGTCTGGGGCGGCGTATCAATCACATGAGAGCCGTCACTGGACAGTTCCTCGATGATATATGTGCCTGCCTTGCAGCCTGTGACGGTAAAGGAGCCGTTGATCGAAGTCCGGTAAGTACCAATGACTGTGCCGCCGGTGCCGCTGGTATTCCCGCTTAAATAGCGGACCTGGAACACCGCACCCTCAATGGCCTCACCGCTCTCCGAATCGTATTTCCAAACGCAGATGGCGCTCAGGGGACGGTTGTAGAAGCGGAATGTGTGGCCCTCTCCAGCGGCGATGAACGCCTCCTGGGTATCCGGGTCAGCAATGGAGAATCCAGGAGCAGGCTCCAGCTCTTTCACACGGAACCAGCCGTCCCGGAGGGAAATATCCGGATCGGTCAATTCAATCCGGCCGTCCTCATCGGTATAGAAGACGCCCAGATCGTTATACTCGCCTGTGGATGTGTCATTGCTCGCATACCAAACTTGGAAAGGTACATTCGCAATTCGGTCATGTGTGATCTCGTTTTCCTTGATGATCTCAATGGTCGGGCGCTTGTAGTTCTCAAAGTAGACATCCCGATCCCTGTTGGGATACAGGGTCACCATCTGGGATTCCTTCGCCAGCAGGTAGGGTTCCGGCACCGACTTCTCAATGACCTCAACCACACCAGGCAGCAGATTCTCCACGACGGCGACGCCGTTTTCATCAGTCTTGACCTCGGCAATGGAGTGTCCATCTGCACCCTTCACCAGGTAGACCGTATTGGGGATCGGCTCGCCACTGTCTGCATCATTCTTATGGATATACAGGTTCGGGCGCTTATCATTGGTCAGGGTAATGGTGCTGGTCTGCCCGGGGAACAGCTCAACATGGTGCTCCGTGTCATCCGGAATGTGATCCAGTACAGAGGACAGTTCCTTTACGGAGTAAACGCCAGGTTCCAAGTCCGAAATCAGGATCTCTCCTGCGGAATTGGTGGTCCGGTCCAGGTAGTGGCTGCCATCCTCGATTTTTGCGATTCGGAAGGTAACGCCGGCCAGCCGGGAACCATCACTGCTCAGTTTGATAAGCTGGAGAGAAGGCTTAATGTGGTTGGTAAAGACAAACTGGGCGTCTTCATTGGGCTTGAGCTCGATGATGCGCTGCGCTTCGTCGATTACATATCCATCGCAGGATTTTTCGGTGACCACATAAGAGCCGGCGGGGAGCATAGAGAGGTCAATCTCTCCGTTTTGGTCTGTGGTGAATTCCTGGGGACCATAGGTGCCTTCGACGGATGTAATCTCGAATACCGCGTTGGGGATAACCTTGGATGGATCTTCAGAATCAACCTTGATGAGTTTCAGACCCGGTTTGGTGTCATTGAAAAACATCAGCTCTTTGATGCCGTCCCCAGCTTGGAGTTCTACCTCCTGGGGGGTGGTATCCAGAATAAGCCCCTCGTTCCCGGTGTCCACTTCCACGGCACGGTAGGTGCCCGGCTCCACATTGGTCAGCAGGATCTCGCCAAACTCGTCCGTTCTGTATTTTCCCAAGGATACGCCGTCCCGGAAAATCTCAAATGTCACATTAGGAACTGCCACATAGTTTTTTCTGTCGTACTTGATGATCCGGAGGCCCGGCAATTCCTCATTGATGATAGGGATGGTGGTTGTCTCTCCGGCAACCACAGTGGCCGTATAGACGGTATTATCCAGCTTCCAGCCCACCGGCGCGCTGACCTCCTGGATTCGATAAGCGCCCAAGGGGATCTGATCGAAAATGGCGACACCAGCACTGGAGGTCTCCTGGGTAAATGTCTGGCCGGATTCAATATGCTCAATGGTGATGACCGCACCAGGAAGATTCATGCCGGTATTGGATCTTTTCTCAATCCGTAAACTCCCGTACGGATCATTAAAAAATGTCACCTCGGCCACTTCATTGTAGACCACGGTGACATTCTGTGCGGGTTCCTCGCTGATGACATAGTGGGAGGCCGATTCCCGTTCAATTACGGTGTAATTTCCGACTTTGGAAAGCGGAATTTCAATGCGGCCGTCTCCATTGGTGACAAACGAGCCGACACTGTCGCCATCGGGGCCGATCACTTCAAAACGGACACCGCTGATGGGAATTTCAGTGCCCGTCTCATACTTAATGATCCTCAGCCCGGTCTCATATTCGATGGTAGGCCCATCCGCATAGTTGCTGTACGCGGAAAGGTCCATGGTGGTGGTGGGGTCGGTATCGACCACATAATTCTGTAGGTTTCCGTACTGGTCTTTTTCAGCACAGACAGCGTAGTAGACCGCATATTTGTAGACGTCCGTGCGGAATGACAGCTGGACGCTGCCGGTTTTTCCTTCGATGCTTTCCATGGGGTACAGCACCTTGAACTGCCCGGCATAGCCGTCGCCAGTACCCTCCGTGGTGATGGTGGTGATATCCCGGTTGTTCATATCGACAATCCGTGTGCCGGCAGGAACAGAGGCAGGGTCGGTGAAGGATACTTCCACCGCGTAGTCGCAGACCCAGGTTTTGCTCCAAACGGTAAAGACCTGCTGTTTGTACTGCTTGCCGTCAACTGTGACCTCATAGGCTGTCTCACGATCCGGGGTGCAGGTCACCTCTGGGGACAGGACTTCCGTCCACGCTGTACCGCGGGCGTAAATGTCTTTGGCGGCAGCCAGCATGTTTTGCGCCCGCTGCAGCTCCACGCCGGTCAGATTGGGATTCACCTTGAGATTATTGATGTCCCAGTTACTGAGGAGGTAGCACCAGAGCGCGATTTTCGTGGCATAGTAGCCCTGCTCTTTGTTTTCCAGACCCAGTTCCGCCAGAGTCCGGGTCGGATAGCCATTGGCCACGATACCCAGAACTTTGGGGTCGGATGTTTTTTCCTCGGCGATGTATTCGATGCTCTCGCCGGGGGCTACCGTTTGCGGGACGCCGGTAATATTGGGGTTGACACAGTAAGCGGGGATCTCCTTGGTCTCTCCCTTGCTGTTGACATAGTTGTAATAGGTGTAGATGAGTGTCCGCACGCGGCCATTGATCATCAGATATGACAACTCTTTGCCGCCGTTATAGATGTCGATTTCGCCAAGGGCTTCCTCAACGGAACTTGCTGCGAGGGATGCCGTCGGCAAAATCGAGAAGGCCATAATCATGGCCAAGAGGGCTGTTAAAAGTCGTTTTTTCATGACATTCCTCCAAAAATGGGCAGGAGGGCGCCATGAGTTGTTTGCTCAGGGCATCCCTCCTTCGATGATTTTCAGGGATAACAAAAGCGGTATGCAGCAGCATACCGCTTTTGTCCACTTAGAATGGTGGTCTCATTTTACATGGATGTTATACTCCGTCCGCTGAAATACGCCGTCCTTATAGACATCCCAAACTTCCATGCTGTAGGTTCCGGGCGGACAGGAGTTAAACAGATTCACAATCTCGCTTTCCCGCCAGGGCCAGAACACCCGAGGATTCAGATCTTCTGCAATGCTCAGGTTGATCTTCACTTTCTGATTTCCGCTGGAATTGAGGACAGGCGCGCCGTTCTGCCAAGTCTCCGGGTTGTTCCCGATGGCATTATACAGCGTATAGAGCATTCGCCGGGTTTCATAGAGGTTCCGCGCAAAAAGGTATTCCCGGCCATTGATGGAGTAATGGCGGGCCTCCGGTGCCGGCAGTTCCGGCTGGGGGAGCAAAGACTAGTCACAGGTCGGCTCAGGCAGCGCACCTACAGGACCAGAGGCGAACATGTTCTTGTCCCAGCGGCTGACATCGGTAATCGTATAATTGGACCCGTCATCACAACGAATCACATCTCCGGATTGAGGAATATACTGCGACCCATCTGCTGGTAAATTGATAGACCCGTCAGCATTGTAGGTAAGCCCCGTGCTCTCCGGGTCGGATTCAGTGTGAGGGCCGTCTTCTGCATTACCATCTGCCAATAAGGCGCGGTAAAGAAGTACTGCCGTATCACCGCGGGTCACTGTTTTCTGGGAGGTTAGTTCTTGCGGGGCAAGTCCCAATTCAACTGCCTTGCTGCAGGCAGTTGAATAACTCCAATCGCTTTCCCCCAGATATCGGAGAATTACTGTGCAGGCTGCTGCCGGCGTTACAGGGTCTGCGGCGCCAAATTTATGATTGCCGTACCCTACCATCATTCCATTGAAACTGCAGTAGCCGACATAGACTTTTGCCCAGTCCGGGACATCCGTAAAGTCACACTTTTGGATGTAGAGGTCCTGTTCGGCTTGCAGATGCTCCGGATTGACAGTGATCCTCGTCAGCAGAACCGCCAGTTCTGTGCGGGTCAAACCAGAATCCAGCATCATATCTCCGTCCTGGTTTCCCACCATCACTCCTCTCTCTCGCAGATATGACGCTGCTTCTGTGACCTCATTCTGGCTTACTGCGCTGGCAGAGATAGAAAATGCTAAGGCCAAAGAAAAACACAAAATCGCTGAGAACAGTCTTCTCATCATGTGTAGCCCCCTTCATGTATTGATTTATGTTCATTATACGGTTGAGGGGGGCCTTTTTCAACAAATCACATAACTACTGCACCTCACGCGCCTGTAAGCACCAGCGGTGGCTGTAATCACCAGCCACGCAGGTAATCATGGTAATGCGGTTATCCGCGGTGGCCTCCAGCACACTCCAGTCGTCACTCTTGATTTTCTTGATAGTCACCACTTCATAGGTGCGAGTGCCTTCAGAGGTGGTGTAGGTCACTTTATCACCGACATCCATATCTTTGATGGCGCCGATAATATATTTTGCTCCACGGTTATGGCCGCAGAGCCCCACATTGCCGTCCCAAACGCTGGTGGTGGCAAAGTGGCCCAGACCCTTGTTCATGCTGGAGTTGGTGGCGCCTTCCCACAGGTAGTAGTTTTTTACGCCAATGGCCGGAATGGAGATCTTGCCGATGGCGCCGTTGGAGAGGAGAAAATCATCCGTCAACTGCGTGTAGGACGGCAGCCCGGGGAGAAATGCCCCGCTGTCCGATACGCCCGGCAAAATCACGGTCGTGCCGCCTCCGCTGATACCGTAGCCGCCTCCGACAGTATTGGTAGCCACGGTCTGCTGCAGGCCGGGAAGCAGTGCCTTTTCCATAATGCCTGTCTGGGTGGTGGAGAGGATGCCGTATTCCAGATCGGGGATCTGGTAGTCCACCACATTGGGACCGCCATAATTGTACTGGGAGCCGTAGACATCTTCATACGATGTGGAATCGTAGTAGTCCGACGGCGCAAGGGTCTCGAAATTGTAATCGGCGGCTTGAGCCGTGGAGGGGAGGGCAAACAGCGCCGCCGCCAAGATCAGTCCGCAGATGCCTCGGTTTCTTCTGCTTCGCATAATGGTTCTTCCTCCTTCATCGTGAATTCATGCCAGTCGTCCCGGCGATCCTGGGTGATGATATACTGGTGCGTTCCAAAGGCATGGCGTACGGTGAAAGTCTGACCTACCAGTTTCTTTGCAAGCGCCCGCTTGACCTCTACCGCGACAATCTCACTGGAACCAGTGTCCGCGCCGGTAATATCAATTTCGGGAGTCTCCGGCGCTACGCGGAATTTGGCTACCAGTTTATAGTCATTGGGACGAATGTCGGGGATGTAGAGATAGACATTTTTCCGGTGCTTCAACAGTAGGAAGGCAAGTACACCCAACAGCAGGGCAAGCAGAATCACACCTAAAATGGGGAGCGCCACACCAAGCGGCAGGGAAAAGCCGGCCCCAGTCTGCTCCTCCTCCACAGGAACGATTTCAGTGCCAGTATAGACGACTGTGTAGGTGACGCTCTCAATTCCTTCCGCTGTAACCTCTCCGCTGTACTCAGCGGTAGTCACATAGCCGGTGGCCACACTGTAACTGCTGGAGGCAGAGTAGGTTGCCACCGCCTGATACCGGGAGGGAACCAGCGCTTCACCAACCAGGTCGGTACCCGTGACCTGCCATTCCACATCAACCAACGACAGCGTCTTCCCGTCCTTGGTCGTAGTCGCGGGAACATAGCTCATATCGTTACGGTCCAGATTGGCAATCACTTTGGTGTCGGTGACTGTGCTGTACTTGGTGGTGTAGCCGGCTGCCTCAGTCACCAGAGTGGTGTGATCCAGGGCCAGTTCTCCGGTATAGCCGTCCTTGTCATACGGGATGCTGGGAGCCAGTTCAGCCAAAATCTGGGTGAGATCTTTTTTTGCTGTTTCCACGGTGACTGTCTCCGTCACCGTTTTGGTTTCCAGATAGGGCTGCTCCTCTTTCGTCGTATAGGCCCAGGTATAGTGAAAGCCATCGTAATCAAACGATGGCTCTTTGAGGGAGTCCGGATCAGCGTCCGGGGCGAGGATATAGGTTTTAACCATGCGCTGCTGCCCATTGAGATTTTCCACGACCAGATTTTCCGGGACTTCAGCGGCAAAGGCGCTGGTCGTCAGCGACAATATCAGTATGAGGCCCAGCGCTGCATGTCTCAGACGTTTCATAGAATATGAACTCCTTTACAGGTGTTGTTTGATGATACGGGTGATAATCCCCACGGCTACGCCCTGTTCCTCGTCCAGCCGAGTTACCGCAAAACTGACATCGTCTTTTTTCCCGGGCGTACGCAGATCATAGCAGGAATGCGCGATGGCGTTGACACCGTTGTTCAGACGGATAAAGACCACACCATTGCGCACATCGGTCACGCGGCCAGCGTAGCGGCACTGCGGCATACACTTCTTCAGGTTGTCATGGCTGTTGGTGGCGGAGACACTCCGGGCGTCTACCTGGATCGTAATGTGCTCCAGATCCTCGCGGTGGATGCGCAGGACACGGACGAGAATGCGGTCACCCACGCTGAAGTGCTCTCTGGCGTTCCCGATCCATTCCCAGGAAAGGCCACGCGCCACAATGGAACACTCAACGCCGAACACCTCAACACGGATTACCTTCTCTGCAACGGCGACCACACGGGCCTGTACCACTCGGCCCTCATAGATCATGTGTTCACCCAGCTCGTCTGTATCCATGTAGAAGGTCTGGCGCTTGCGCAGCATCGCATCCCGCCGGCTGGCCACAACACTGTGGGTATTGTTGTCGTAGCCTTTTACGACGAAGTCAATCTCCGAGCCCAACCGGGAATTGAGGATGCGGTGCAGCCTGTCCATCAGTTCGGTGAACTCTCGGCCGGAAGGCATTTTGCCTGTGTGGAGCATCATTTCCTTGACCGGGATAGCAACTCGGAAGCCCTTGTAGCTTACGACGGCCAGGGTCAGCCCGGACTCCGTCTTTTCCACGCCGTCCAAGGAGCCGGTAAGGATACGGCGGGTTCGGTAGGAGTTCTGGATTTCATGCCAGATGGTTGCTTCCCGCTCCGCCTCGGTCTGGATTTCGCTGCGCGCGTCAATGGTCAGGACCCGGCTTCGGCGGGGATCAGACGGTGTGGGCTGGGCGGGCTGTTCCACAACAGCTTCCGGTTCAGCGGCAGGGGCTTCGTCCCCCTCGGAAAGGAGCATCAGATCGTCCTCACTGAACTGACCCTCGTCGGACTGCACATCTGCTCCCGGCTGCTCCAGCGTCAAAGGCGTCTGCGCTTCGGCCGCAGCATCTCCCAATTCCTGAAGGATGTCGTTGTAGCCATCATCCTCAGCCGCCTGGTCATTTTCGGACGGCAGCGGCGGCTCCATACCTTCCGGAGTGCCGGCCTCATCCAAGGCCCCTTCATCGGCGCCGGATTCAACAGTATCCTCGTGGGAAGTCTCTCCATTGGGCGGATTATCTTCGGGTGCAGGCGGAAGGGCCTCGCCGTCCCTCTCCAGATCTTCGGCCCCGGCTGTCTCCTCAGTGGGCATCGCCTCACCGTTCAGCCCCTCCAGATCCTGTTCATCAGGCGGAACAGTGGTTTTTCTTTTCGCCATGGAAATGTTATTCCTCCTTTGCTTTCGGTTTTGTGAGAATAGATTTTTTTGTGGTAGTGATGATTTTAGACTCCTGGACCGCCGGTTCATCAGCAGGTGCTTCAACACCACGGCCTTTGACATCTTCTGTAACAGCAGCAGGAGCCTTGTTGACTGCGGCAGGGGGCGAATCCGGTGGCTTTTTCCCGCCCTTTGGTTTTGAGGAAGGCCGAGTGGTGGGCTTCTTCACCTGGGGCGCCGCCGGAGCCGCTTCTCCCATCATCTCAGCTTTCTGCCAGTCGGGAACATGGGAGGCGGCCTTGCTGGGCCGCAGCTTCTTCGCTTCCGGATGCTTCGAATAATCATATTTATCTACCTCCAGTACATTTTTCCCGCGAATGATAACCAGTGCTCTGTCGGTATCCATTCGCAGTACCTCATCCATTGTCATCAGTTTCCGCTTCCCAACGCCGCTGGTCTCCCGATACTCCGGCGTATAGTTGGAGATCCGCCAGGTACCCAACTGCTTTGCCTTGCTGGTCACACTGATACTCGCTTCCCCAGTGCGGTCAGAGATGAACTGCGCTGTCAAGGCATCGGTACAGCCCAAAAACAATTGGACATCGCAGTTGCCTAAAATCTCTTGCCATTGGTTATAGGGGTATCTGTTCTGCAGGCCTGCGAGGTTCTGGAACACACAGGACATACTGATATGCCTTGAGCGGATCACAGAAATCTTTCTCGAAAGGTCCGGAATGACACCGCAGGCACACAGTTCTTCTCCCAGAACATGGACAGGTACCGGAAGCTCACCGCCGGGGCAATGCTCATCGGCATAACGGACTAACTTGATAAAAATGAAGGAGAGGAAAAGGGATGACAGGAAATCGAAGGTCGAATCCTGGTCACTGGTTATGCAGAAGTACGCACAGGGCTGCTTGCCTGGCAGCTCCAGGTTAATCTCATCGTGACTTGTGAGATTGCGGATGTCCTGGTTCTGAAAAACCTGGAGCCGGGAGCCAAGTCCAATGATGACGCCTCCACGCACATTTTCTGACGATTGCTTGAAAATGCTGTATGGTGCCTTGGCTGGGTGGGTTACCGGCAGGACATCAAACAGAGCATTCAGTTCTTTTTCGGTACTCATAGCCAGAAGCTGGTAGACTTCTCCGATGTTGCGCTTCTCCGGCGGATAGTTGCTGCTGACATACAAAACGAGGGCCTTCAACAGATTGAGTTCGGCATTATCCCAGAAATGGTCACCCCGCTCGCTCCCGGTATTTTTGATGACCACATCACAAAACAGCTGGGCCATCAATTCCTTGCCCTCAATTTCTGAAAGGCAATTCCAGGAGTCCGAGGCGGACGGCGTGACCAGATTGAACACACGGACTGTATAGCCCTGGTCCCGAAGGTACTCGCTTGTCTTTTCGTAAAGCTCCGATTTAGGGTCGGTGATAACGATGCTGGACTTCCGCGCCGCACACTGCAAAATCATGTTGACACAAAACGCCCTGGTCTTTTTCGAGCCAGAGGCACCGTACACCGCCAGGTTCCCATTGAACCGGGTCTTTTCCGGAATACAGACCACCTGACCATCCAGTTCACCCAGGATGGTTCCGTGGTGCTTCCGTATGTCCGAAACCAGATCCAGAATGCCCTTCAACTCCTTCCGGTTCAGAAATCCGGCTGTTCCATAGGTGCCCTTATTGGAATAGGTAAAATTGCGGGCGCTGTCGTACTCGCCGCTATCACTGTACCCCATCCGCATGACCATGAGGATCAGCAGTCCCAAAAGACCAAGACAAATGCCGATGCCATAAAGGCCGTAGGGAAAATGAAATGCGGCACTAAGACAGGCGAGAAAGCCGGGGTCTGGCAGCTGCGGTGATGTCCCGCTATACAGCGTTCCGCCGCCTGACTGCCACGCCTCATAGTTATAGAAAAACTGGGACAGATATCCGCTGCCATAAAGCAGAGCAGATACCGCAAATGGCAGGGCAATCAAGCCCTTGATCAAATCCTTACGTGATATGGCATACACTCCCTTCAAAAGCGCCGAAGTCGATGCACTGGAACTGCACTCGCTGGCCGCAGGCATGACGAAGCGCGTTCTCTTGAAAATCAAAGCAGATCAGTATGCCGCTTCGCTCATGAAGTTCCAATGCGGTATCAAAGCGGCGGATACGCGGCATATCCCCAAGGTAAGCGAACAACACCGGCGTCCCGGCAGGGTTCAGTGCATCGTGTTCCACTGGACAATGCTGATCGCGGGGCAAGAGATCCTCGGACAAAATTGTGTCCAGTGTGGCTTTCAGCTCCTTATCAAAGAGCAGGCGGAGCATTACTTCGCCGTAATGGTCGCTGGTCAAATAATAGAAATGCTCAAAGTTTCCATCCAGCACAAAGTAATTGCGGGTTCCCGCATCGCCGGGGCCCATGAGATACTCCAGCGGCTCAATGCCCTGGCCGAAAACAACTGCATTTACCGATGAACCGGCAAACTGTGCTGCAAGCCGCTGCTGGCAAAGTTCTATTTGCAGAAGCGCCTTCAAGCGAAGTTCTGCTTTATACTCCCACTTGATTTTGGAGGCAGCGGTGTTGTAGACAATGAAAATACCGGCATCTGACAGCAAGACGCCGGTTGAACGCGAACCTCGTATTTTTGACGATTGCGGGCCAATCTCCTTCACCTCTCTGGAACTGTAATACGCCGGAAGGCTGGCAAATGCGCCGGCCGGAAGGGGCGTTGGCTGAAAGACAGCGGACTTTTCCCAGGGGAAGGATGGAATACCCGCTTGATACATTGTTACCAGCACCTCGGCCATACGGTGCAGGCGAATCCGGTGCGGCAAAGTGTACTTTGGGGTGTTGGTCACGGTATGACCGATAAAGGTATCGGAAAACAACGCAGGCTGGTCAGCGAGAAGCAGCCGTTTAGAGGTGGCGGTCAATCGCAGTCCTCGCAGGCCATCATGGTAATAGGTACGCAGCAGCCTTTCCCGTTTGAGCCGCTTAACGACCGCCTCTTTATAGGAATCAGAGCCGGGGAGGCGGTGGACAAGGTCTGTTGGAAACTCGCCGGTCAGGGCAGTCAGTGTCAGCAACAGCCCCGGCAGCGTGTCCATTGCCGGCAGAGAAGATTTCTGCTCCTTTGTGATCTTGCTCACCTCCCAGAACAGATTTTACGACCAGGGTCGCTATAACCTGGGCGTTTTTCCCGCCGCGGTTGTTGCGGGAAGCCTTGTGTTTTCAGGGACTTTCCGTGGAAAACGGGACCTCCCAAAATCACGAGGCCAAAATAGGGCAAAATGGGATATGCTTTCTTACCCCAATTTTACAGGTCTGTGATAGACTGCAGGGCGGTTTGTCGCTCATCCAGCCAGTCGGGAAAGAGGGCGCTGTCCATGATGAAAATTCGGGTGCAATCCTCGGTGCCTAACTCCGTTGTATTGTAGGCATCGCAGAGTAACCCGCAGTCATCCACCAGAATGAAGGACGCCGCTACATCAAGAAACTGTTTCAGTTCCAGGTTGTCGTAGTCACGAACCCTTTGAAGGGATAAGTCCTTCTGATAGACATGGGAGAAACAGACAACGCAATGCCGCAGACGCGGCATGGGATGGCTTTTCGCAAACTGGCTCAGGGCGGCTGTAAAAGGTTCGAGCAGAAACTCCGTACTCTGCCTCTGCTTTCGCTTCGGAAGCAGACAGGGCAACTTGATTTCAATGATGCCGTCCTTGCTTTGGATCTCCACGCCCTGCATGACTGCGGCAGATGTGAGGTATTCCTCTTTTTTTATCGTGGTGGCCGCATAAATGAGATGCCGGAGCCGGCAGGCAATCCGCTCGGCCCGCAGCGCCGCGTCGGTGGACAGTACCTCGTAGTTTTCGGGATAGCGTTGGATGTCAGTGGTGTTGAGCGCATATAAGGCGCTGTTCAGCCGCGTAATATCGGATAAGATGGATGTAATTCGGTTTGACAGGGTTGCTCTGTCCACTTGTTGCCTCCTATTCTTTCTGAAAATAATGTACTTCGCCGCCGGGGGAAACCGTACAGAAGCCATTGACCGGGGGAAGTTCGAGCTTTTGGAGTTGGGACAGATCTTCCACCAGAACGATATACTTGGAAGGTTCCTCCCTCGGAATGGAGAGCAGATGTGAGATTATCGTCTCTTTTCCTTGCTCCACATAGATGATTTCATACACCTCTCCTTCGGCAAAAAAGATGATTTTGGCCGGAAAGTCGCTGACAGAATGGAATTCCACCTGCTCAATGAAATCGATCAGTACCCAGACAGCGGCAAGAAGGCCGCGGTCCATCTGTTCAGCGCAGTCCAGAGAGGCACAGTAACGGCCGTCCACAAAAAAGATGCGCCCCTGCTTGGTCAGGTAGGCCAGCAGATTTTCAATTTTGCCCCGTTTCCCAGGGTACAATCTAAGCAGCTGCTCCTTCTCCAGTACCCGATACATGGTGATGTCCCGGAGAAGGCCCACCGCCTCATGGCCGTATAGTTCAGCGCGTGTTTTCATATTGCACTGCCTCCTCATGCGTATTAACTTCGTATTTGCAGCACAAAAGGACAAAGGTAATGCGTATTAAACACGCATTACCTTTGTATTCAGTCCGGAATACTTATTGTAGGCGTATTATCACCGTATTGGCCGCTCAAATCATCAGGTTCCGCCTCATGGGACTGGTGCTCTTTCTTTTCAAGCAGTTCCAACAATTCTCTGCGGTCGGTGGTAATCAGTTCCTTCTCCAACTGGCTGCACTTAATTTCAACGGTCACATTATTATTGTTGGTGCTGATGAGACCGTTGCCCCGCTCAAAATGGGTGATTTCCATGACTTCTGCCTCGGAAAGATGGAGCAGCGCCTGCACCCGGCGGGCTTCTTCTTCCTCCAGATTGAGGACGATTTTGGTTTTCGCATTATTGATGATTCCTTTGCCGTATTTTCCGTCCTCCAAGGCAAAGAAATCATTGATGTCCTGCGTTGCACAGATGGCGCTGCCTCCATATCCGCGAATAATCTTGAAGATCTCCAGAACAAACTCTGCCGCAAGGCGGTTACTGCTGGCGCCGATCAACTGCCAGCACTCGTCGATATAGATTGCCTTTTCCACGGTACGGTTTTCCTTGGCCTTATCCCAGACATAGTCAAGCGCCACGAACATGCCCACCGTCAGAAGATCACCGGTTAATTCGGAGATGTCCAGTACGGTGTATTTGTTTTCCAAGGATACATTGGTGTGCTGATTGAAGGTGCGGGCCGACCCATTGACCAGGCGGTTGATGATATTGGCCAGGCGCTTGGTATCAGAAGATTCGCGCAGGACATCGTATAGGTCGCCCAAAACAGGCATCTCACGAAAGCAGCCGGGGTGATCTGGATCGTCCAGACTGCTGTTCTCATGGGTGATCCCTTTCCTCGCATAGGTACGAATCAGGGCATCATCCAAAAGCTGCCGCTCCTCATGGGACATATCTGGAATTAAAAGCGAAAAGAAAATGTGGAGACGCTGAATTTTAGCGGCCAGCTGGGACTTCTCAATACTGGGGCCGTCCAACAGGTCATCTACCGAACTGTCAACCTGGCGAATCTCCATGACATTGATGCAGTTGTGGGAGGCCGGTGAGATATTGATGAACTCACCGCCCATATTGGCACAGGCCCGATGGAACTCATGCCCCTTGAGTGGGGCAATGATGAAAACCTGAATGCCACGGCGCCGCATCCTTGTGGACATCAGCTGCATGGTAAAACTCTTTCCGGCGCCGCTGGTGCCCAGAATGGCTATATTGGCGTTTTTATAAATGCGGGAATCAAAGATGTCTACGATAATGAGGGAGTTATTGTACTTGTTCACTCCCAGCAGGATTCCATTGTCGTCACACATCTCATAACTGATGCAGGGGTAGCAGCTTGCCGCGCCGAGTGTCAGGACATTCCTCTTAGACCGTTCAAAGAGCCGGTGCTCCAACGATACCAGGGGAAGGGAAGATAAAAAGGCTTGTTCCTCACAAAAAGAACAAGCCTGCGCATCCATATCCTGCGAGAGCAGAAGTTTCTTCATCTCAGAACACTTCCACTCCAGTTCGTCTACATTGTCAGCGGTAATGGTGATTAAAAGGTTGAGGTAGTAGAAGTCCTCATTGTTTGCCAGGCCATCCTTCAGAAAGTATCCGCTGCGGATGGCTCCGTCCAGGTCATCGAAGTCCGTATTGGTATCACTGGCCTCTTTGATCCGGCTTCGGTTAATACGCAGCTGCTGACCGAGCTTTCTTACCATACGGTCTTTGGGCTGCTTGGACAAAAACATATCCAAGTCAATCCCATCTCCCGCATTGACCAGAAGGCTCATCCATCCTGCCGGAACCTGGGGCTTGTATCCGGCTGATGGAACCAGCAGGTAAGCATAGTAGAGGCCGTCTACTTCCATGTATCGGCTGTGGGTAAAATCAATTTTCTGTGGGGCATAAAACTCATTGGATGGGATCGCATCCAGGCTTCGGCCGGCAGCAATGTAGTCCGACAATACCTGTTTGATCTTAGACTGAAATGGTTGGGTATTGCTCTGCTTGCGGCACAGGATACTGTAAAGAATTTCGGAGATTGCTTCATCGTCATTCTCCGGCATAAGCACCGTATTGCCGCATTGCCTCAAATAGTTGGCGGCTGTCCGTGCGGCTGTTTGGAGCGAGGATATGGCTTCTTCTTCCTCATGGCCGCGCCGTGTGCCAGGCATTTCCTCATGTTCGAAGATTAAAAAGAACCGCCTTGTCACGGCTTCACGCGAACCAAGCTGCCGGATTAACTTCAAGTAATCTTCCTGAAGTACCCGGCAATGCGGGTCGGTTTCCTGCTCCAGTTCCTTTCGTATCATTTGGATGTGCCGGTTGATGTCTGCTCGCTTTGTCAGCACTTTGAACTGAACCTTTGCCGGAGCAATCTTCAAATAGGAAATGAAGGAATAGATAATCCCACGCTGCTCCTGGGCACTGCGAAGCATAAAATTCACCGGCACTACCTCGACCACCTTGATATAGCGGTGATCCTTCGTGTAGATGATGCCGTGCTCAATCTTTTCAATGGGCACATAATCAGCAATCGGGTTGAGCGGCTTTTGGACCGGATCTTCCTCAAGAAAGGTCTTGAATTGCGTGACCTGCCGCTTCTTCAGATCGACATGGAACCGATTGCGGCTTTTCGGCTGCTCTTGCTCCTCAACATTTTCCTGGTGTGCCGGCTTGTGCTTCAACCAGCTCGGCAGGATTGACTTTTTCTTTGGCGCATCCTCCGGTTCATCTGCTGACAGCATTCTCCGATTTCTAAGAAAACTGAAAAGCTGGATAAAGAAAGAGGACAGGCTGTTACCATTGATGCCGATAAGCGCAACCATCGTCAGCGGCAGAGCGGTGAGACAGAGAATGATAATGCGGACGGTCAGCGAAAGGTGAAGGTAAAGCACCGGCCCTCCGATAAAGACGGCCAGAATTCCGGCCTCAATCACATTTCGCGTTTTGAACATACCGCCCATCAGCGTGCCGCCCTCAATAAAGTTAGGTGGGATCGTGTAGATATCCCGTTCTTCGTTTTTCATAGGCCTCCTATTTACAGCCTCTCTTTTCGTGCAGGCGGATCAGGGAGCCTCGGTTTGATTGTCTCATGGTAGGCAACAGTACCATCCGGGGCATTGTACGGTTTACGCTCCACAGCGTCTTGCGCATATTGCTTATACCACATCGCCCCATCTGCGGAATAGACCGTCGTAAAATCGCCTTTCGGTTTGGTGTACTGATCCGCAAGGTACATTCCAAAAGCAACCCCTTCCGAACTGCCTGGCGCTGTTTCTATTCCGGTGATCCGGCCGCCTCCGATTTCCACATCGGAGAATGTCGGTACATCCTTTGCCCCTTCGCCCAATGCTGTATAACCCATATACGACCTGAGCGACTGGGCGGCCAAATCACCTGTAATGGAACCTGTCGAGCGCATATCTCCCCGAGCAATCGTACTGATTACATCGTTGGCAAATTCGCCGCCTTTCATCAGCGACTTTGCAAAGATAGCGCCCCCAAGCCCAATCCCCTGGAAGGGCAAAGCAGAGTGCCGCCGTGTATGGGTCACAGCAGAAGTGTTTTGATTGGTGTGTGTTGCGGTTTTCCCTCCTGTGGATTCGTGGCGCGCAGTTTGCGTTACGGAGGAGTGTCCCTCGTGGGTGGCAGACTTAGAAGATGCGGCTGCCGTACTGACATGGGATGCGTTTTCCGCCGTAGATGTGGCGCTCTTGGAGTGGACTGCTGATGTACTGGTTGTGGCTCTCGTGACCGCCTCATTTGTGGCCCTGCGCCTTGCCATGCCTATCAGACCGCCTTTGAAAAAGCCGCCGGCCGATGCAGCAGCGGCGCCGCTGCCTTTATGTCCGGCACCAGAGCCAAAGGAATGCCCCATGGCCCCGGCAATCGTACCGACTCCTCTGGCTGCGATCAATGCCTCGGCCAGCATGGAGCCGCCGGTGTGTCCAACATTGACGCCCAAACTGGCTAAAAAACTGTCGATTTTCTGCGAAGCTTTGAGAAAACCAATGGCACACAAAAACCAAATCAGTACATTTCCTGTTACCGTTTCCCGGCCAACAGAATCTACTTGCGCCTGCACATCAGCCTCGCTGATAGCAAATGCCGGCATTGCGAGTGACATGGAAAAGACCAGCACAAGAAGAAAAACATAAGTAAATCTGATACTCTTTTTCGTGTTCATTCCCCCTGTCAGAAAGAAAGCGGATTGGCGATGAAAGTTCCCACCATGCTTACAAAGAGCCGCAGGCACCATGCGTTCATTAACAGCAGAAAAATCTGCCCGCCAAACATACGGCACCAGCTTTTGAAGATGTTCGCGGTGGACTGGGACGCTCCCATAGCAAACGCCACAGGGGCCGTGTAGACTAAAATACCAAGCAAGACATACCGCTCTGCCGCCTCAAACAGCAGTTTCAGATAGTTCCAGGCCAGGATCAGCACCAGGATCAGGACAATGATTGTCACTGCTCCGCTGGCACAGACCCCGACGATGACGAGCAAGACAGAATTGAAACTGCCAAAATCCAGGCTCGGCAGGGCCGAATTCATAATCCAGTCATACGGCGTACCACCGATGCCGAGGACAAGATCCACGATTTCATTGGCATAGTAGGCTAAAAGGATAAAAACGACTGCCCGGATGCTCAATTTCACGGGATCTTCTGCCTCGGTTCCTAAGCCAAGGCCAAAGTTTTTGACCAGGTTCCATATCCAAATGAGCAGGATCAAACCTATGGCGAGAGCAACGAAAATTTCGTACATGGTTTCTGCAGCAGGGAAGTAGCGGAGAAAAACGGACATGTCGCAGCCCAGTGCGCCCAAAACTGATGTGTTGATTAAATCCAGGCCGTACATGACTTGTTCCGCGATCCATTCTACAATGCCATCTAAAATCCCCATAGGCGATTAAGTGGTGGTAGGCGTCCACTGACCGCCGTTGAAGAACGGAGTAATATACGCCATGATGAAGCCGAGGCCGTTAAGAATGACCCAGGTGATGATGATGCGCTTGAGCCAGGCCCGCGATTCCTCTACCGTCCGGCCGGAGCGGGAGAAATTCATCATCAAGAGCGCCACAGATGCAGTGACGATGGCCGCGATGGTGGAGATGGTCAGAATCTGGGTGTAAACATCCTGCATGATTTCCGATGCCTTTTCCCAGATGGTGGCCGCCGATGCCGGCGAAGCGATGCAAACGCTCAAGCAGACGCACAGATACCCCATGTAGAGGAGACGCGCAAAATTGGGCCCCTTCCGCAGCGGAGTGTTGGGTGGTGTTTTTTCCTGTTTCAACTGAAAAAGACCTCCTTTGATGTGATCCCCAGCCTGAAAACAAAGACAGCACCCGGGAATCCAGGTGCTGCCTTTATCCCCGCAAAAGGGTAGAAAAAAAGACGCTTGAAGCGCCTTTTGCGGGTGTTTTCAGTTTTTGGGACAGTTTTGAGCATGACCAGTGTACCATATTGAGAATATCTACGCAATACCAAAACCCTCTCAATTCACTCTCAAAACTCTCTCAATTTCCTATCACAAAATGCTGCCCGTTTTATACCTGGTTCCCCGTATCCTCGTTTGGCGGATAGAACTGGGCCAGAATTTGCAGACATTCTTGGGAGGTATATCCCCAAAGGATTGAACTAAGGGCCTCAACAGCCTTCTTTCGCTTGCGGTAATAGGTGGGAAAACTGATGTCCTGCATATGAGGCCGGAGTTGTTCAATAATCTCCTCAGCATTTTTCAGCTGCTGTGGAGAAAGGTATGTGAAGTACAAAATCCAGTAGAATTCCTCGCCGTTCTTGTGCCGGGTGCGGAGAAGATCCACAGAATGATTGAGCAGTGAGAGCATTTTATGGCTTCTCTCAATACAGCGTGCATGGTCTTCAATCTGGGTTCCGCCCAGATCTGCGCCGGCGAGGTAGATAGACTCCAAAAAATCCTCAATGCTGCTTCCGTATTCCACTTCAAACTGCTTTTTTAACTGCTGCACAGACAGTTCCAGGCTCCATACCACATCCCGGTACTTTTTGAGCAGGCGCCATGTGTCGTGATAGCGCGGATCATCTTCCACTCTCTTGCCAACTGACTTTTTAGCCATTCTGATTCACCTCTTTCTGCTCGATGCTGGTAGAAAGGAGAAACACATATCGAGGCTCACCGGACCCGCAGAAAACTTCCAAGCGGAACCTAAGCGGTCGCTCTCTGCCGTCCTCCAGATATTCACCCTTTCCAGCAGCCGATAATGGATATAACTTATAGGAACAACGGGGGCATTGAGAACACGGAACCCCTTGCCGTTCAAGGAGTTGCAGGACTTTCTGCACCATAAAGTCCATGGGCGGTTTTGAAACGATAATTGGCTGGGTTGAAACGCAGGAGGTACCTTCTTCTGTATCCTGACAGGCGCACGGCTGCGGGATTTTAATGTTCAGCGAGAGTGCGACTTCCGCCTTGTCCACCATGACATCAGATATCTGGAACATCGTGGAGAGGTAGTTTTGAAGGTAAATTGCTGTACCGTGCCGCCCTGGGAAGGTGACCAGTGTGATATGGCCCAATCTTGACAGCTTCTTTAGTACGCGGCCTACGGTTGCTTTTGAAACACCCCAGCGAGCGGAGAGGTCAGCGTAAGACACCAAGGGGTTTCCACTCCCATTGCGGAAATAGGCAACAGGGCCGGAAAAAGACCCCTGCACACGCTCATCGTTATATATCGCGGAGATCCAGAGATCCAGAAGAATATCCATTTCAGAGCATTTGCCAATGCTGATAAGATCTGTGGCCGTGGGAATGGGAATGAAGTAAAACCCTGTATCCTTTTGGCAGGGGCAATTATAGTCTAAAACCGTATTATGCTGCTTCCAGCGCTTGATGCGATACCGCACCAACTTATCGCGCCCCAGAAGCTTGTACTCAATTAGATGGTCGTATTGCAAATCCTCCAGGATATCTAAAACATGCCGCTTTGTCCGAATTCGCAGCCACTCCGCCAGTTCCTTCAAAGTACAGACCCACTCGCCGGGATAGACCGTATATGTGATGCCATCGATCCGGCGATACGAGGTACGGAAGTTGGCGTAGGAGCAGAGCACGGCATAATAAAAAAGACCGGAGCATCCATTGTTGGTTCGGATGCTCCGGTCGGCAATAAGGGACTGAATAAATTCTCGATGAATCCTGCAGCGGGGATAATCCACAATCTGCTTGATTTCAAGTTGATAGTCCGACATGTTTTCCTCCTTCAGAAAGTAAAACGGAGCATAACAAGGAATTGAAAGTCTCCTTGAAATGCTCCGTTGTTATAGGTGGCGTTATTTGCTTGTGGTGTGTTGGTCTTATTTCGTCGGTAAATCTCTACGCCATTTTTACGCCATTTTGGCGTGGAGATACATATTGGTACATAAAGTTTTATTCAACTAAAGAACCTTGGAACCCTTGAAAACACTGGGCTTTATCGAGATTCATTGAAATTCGTGAAGATATAAAATTAGGCTTCTATACAACGATACCTAATTTCACGGCAGAAGCCCTCTTTTCTCTTAAAATTCAGTGCCTGTTATTATATCGGATTTTTCTCTGTCTTGCAAGGGCTTCCGGCCCAACTCCCGCTGTCTTTCCCCTCGGCGGGCTGGGGCCCCCATTATGCGGGGCAGCCTGTCTTGTCCCCGTCGGCAAAGCAGGCGGCCCGCCGCCGGGGAGATGTGTCCGGCGGGGCCACAGAGGCCCCTGTCTCTGGACGCGCAAAGCGCCCGGGGCTGGACAAGCCGGCCTCCCGAGCGCTTTTTCTGTGCATTCCGTCCCCTTACAGCAGGGCCACGGCCTCGATCTCCACCAATACATCCTTGGGCAGACGGGCCACCTCCACCGCGGAGCGGGCAGGATAGGCGGGTCCCTCAAAGAACTGGGCGTACACCTCGTTCATGGCGGCGAAATCGTTCATGTCCTTGAGAAACACAGTGGTCTTCACCACGGCGGACCGGTCCAGCCCGGCCTGGGCCAGGATGGCGGCGATGTTATTCAGAGACTGTTGGGCCTGGGCCTTGATGCCCGCCGGGATATCCCCGGCAGCGGGGTCCACCGGAATCTGCCCAGAGGTGAACAGGAACCCTCCGGCCCGGACGGCCTGGGAATAGGGCCCGATGGCGGCGGGGGCCCGGTCAGTATGAATGGCTTCCTTCATGGAATCAAGCTCCTCTCGATCGATCCGATTTGCGCCGGGGCGGCGGTGCCCGGCGGCTGCCGTCATTGTAGCACGTTTCCCCCACGGGCGCAACCTCACAGTTTGTCCAGCACCCAGAAGGTGAAAGTCAGGGTCATCAGAATCACGCTCATGCTGGCAAAGCTGTCCATCAGCAGGGCAAAGGCGTTCTGGTGGGGATGGCGGCGGCGTGTGCGCTCTGTCCGGGCTGCGGGAGCGGCGGAAACCGGCTCCTCCTGGACGTCCTGCATCCGGCTGCGGTATTCGCACAGATCGATCACATTGCCGGAGCGGCGGACGAAATTATGGGTGGTATAGTACAGGGTCTGCATCATGTTCCCTCCGTTCCTGAATCTTATCTGCAGTATAACAGTGTGCCGGTCCCAAAAACCGGACTTTTTCTCTGCTCCATAAGAAAACATATGTTCTACTTTTAAAATACAACATATGTTCTATTTTGTCAAGAGGAATGGAACATATTTTCGATTCACTGGGACAAAAATGCCAGTACCCGCGCTGGGAGGTCTGCGGCCTCCTCGTAGAGTCCATGTCCCAGCTCGGGATAGATCCACAGCCGGCTTTGGCTCAAGTGCTCTGCCAGCACCCCGGCCGCCTCTGCCCCCACCACTTGATCCCGGCCGCCGCCCACCACCAGTGCAGGACAGCCGATCCGTCCCAGCGCGCCGCGGGCGTCATGCCCGAGGCAGGCTCTGGCCTGAATGAGGAAGCGCTGGTAGCTCCTGGGCCGCCCGATGGTGCCCAGCAGGGGCAGCAGCAGCCGGTATCGCCGCAAATACCGCTGGGAGTAAGAGCGCTCCGCTGTGTCCCGCATCAGCCTTCGGTAATCCCCGCGTTCCGCCAGCAGCAGCCAGCGCCCCACGGTCTCCTGCACCGTCTCGTTGGCCCAGCCGGCTGTCACCACCAGGACGAGGCGCCTCACCAACTCCGGTGCCTCCGCCGCCAGGTGCTGCGCCACCATTCCGCCCTGGGAGATGCCGAGCACATCCGCACCCCAGAGCCCCAGCTTTTTCATGGCCTCCGCCTGGTCCTCCGCCATCCCGCGGATGGTGGCCCCGGGCTCCAGCCCCCGCCTCCTGCTGAACAGATAGACCTTCCGCTCCCTGCCGTACTCCCGGCAGGCTGCCGCCAGGGGCAGGGCCGTCTCCCGGACGGTCCTCAGGCCGTCCCCCAGTCCAGGGAGGATGACCAGGACCCGTCCCCCCGCTCCAAATCGGATGTGATCCATCTCCCAGCCCTCCCCCCGCACGGTTCCGCGCTCCACGCCAAGCACCGCTACCCCTCCTTCATTTTTTCCATGATACCACTTTCCCTGCCGCCTCACAAGCGGGGAAAAGGCCCGTCGGCCCTTGACGCCGTGTTTTTTTTATAGTAGAATGATGCTGTATCTAAAAACAGCCGCATGGCTTTGAAAGGGAAGAGTAACCCCCGCCGGGGTGCAGCGAGAGGACGGACAGTGCGAGTCCTCCGATGGCGCGGGTGAAGGCCCCCTGGAGCCGCGGGCAGGAAATGGCCCGCCGGTCCCCCGCCGTTATCGGGTCAGAGTGCGTGCCAGCCAGGCACGAATTCAGGTGGAACCACGGACAAGTTTTTGTTCGCCCTGAGCCGACACCGGCTCAGGGCGTTTTTTTGCCCCGCCGGAATGACCGTGTACAACTAAAATCACGACAAAAAGGAGCTTGACACATGAAAAACAGTGAAAAGACCATGGAAAAGATCGTCGCTCTGTGCAAGGGACGGGGATTTATCTTCTCCGGCTCTGAGATCTATGGCGGCCTGGCCAACACCTGGGACTACGGTCCTCTGGGTGTGGAACTGAAAAACAATGTGAAGAAGGCATGGTGGAAGAAGTTTGTCCAGGAGAACCCCTATAACGTGGGTCTGGACGCCGCCATCCTGATGAATCCCCAGGTGTGGGTGGCCTCCGGCCATGTGGGCGGCTTCTCTGACCCCCTGATGGACTGTAAGGAGTGCAAGGAGCGCTTCCGCGCCGACAAGGTCATCGAGGACTGGTGTCAGGAGAACAGCTTCGAGCTGGGCCACAGCGTGGACGCCATGAGCCAGGCGGAGATGAAGGCCTTTGTGGAGGAGCACAACATCTGCTGCCCCACCTGCGGCAAGTTCAACTGGACGGACATCCGCCAGTTCAACCTGATGTTCAAGACCTTCCAGGGGGTCACCGAGGACGCCAAGAACACCGTCTACCTCCGCCCCGAGACCGCCCAGGGCATTTTTGTCAACTTCCAGAACGTCCAGCGCACCACCCGGAGAAAACTGCCCTTCGGCGTGTGCCAGATCGGCAAGTCCTTCCGCAATGAGATCACCCCGGGCAACTTCACCTTCCGCACCCGTGAGTTTGAGCAGATGGAACTGGAATTCTTCTGCAAGCCGGGGACTGAGCTGGAGTGGTTCGCCTACTGGAAGCAGTTC
>ERZ780150.296-NODE-296-length-47861-cov-5.662114_pt1 | contig 47861 bp, 39 predicted proteins | sample MGYA00511019_ERZ780150 | MGnify/ENA primary metagenome ERZ780150 (study PRJEB29588, sample SAMEA2151633) | human gut metagenome | biome: human gut; feature: human-associated habitat; material: faeces | place: Denmark | collected 2008/2010 ...
TTACAAGATTGCGCCACAGGCAGATAAAAAAAATCGATACAAGATTGTATGGTAGAGAAACGCTAATATAAAAGAAAATATTTCCTTTATATAGCTTGCAAGCTTGGTTTAAGAGTCTATATTTGATATAAATATAGTATAAAAGGGCATGAAAATCCCTAGTTCAATAGGGGACAATAAAAACTTTAGTGAATGAAATAAGTTCCTGCGTTAGCTGGAACCCAAAGAAAAGCAACATGTTCTAAAATCTTTCAAAGTAATCGCGTGAGATAGTCCCGAATAAGGAACTTGCAGTGCAAAATATGTGCTTGAATATTAGTTCAGTGCCTTCTTAAAGGGGTAACCACAAGAGATAGGCTCTATAAGGATCTGTTAAAGCCACCCGTTTAACGGGTGGCTTTAATTATATGGAGATTTTGAATGAGATTGCTCAGTATGTGCGATTAGAATAAAATCAAATGAATTTCTACAACATTATGTAGAAAATATTGTAAGCTACTTGACCATCGATAAGGTGTTTTGTAAAGTTGTAGATAACAAGTATATTCTGCGGGAGAGGAGGTGCATTATGCACCGAAAGATATTTATTGAGCAACTAAAGCGAAGCAAAAAGACGGTTGTTTATTTCTGGCTTCTGCTGATTGCAGCGACCTTTTTTGTCACAAGCATGAACCTGTACCGGAACAGCATCTGCAACCTGCAAACCTCCGAGAGCACCTTTTCCACACTGGCAGTGACCGAGCTGTACGGAGAGGTGGACCGGTACGGAGAGCTGGTGGAACGCAACAGCGAGGAGCATATCGGCTATCAGCCGGTGGGTGTCAGGGGATATGATATCAGCAAGATCATCGACAGTGAAGCGGTGAGAAGCTATGATCTGCGGACACAGTACGGCGCCTATATTGAGGAATGTCCGGCGATGTTTTATGCCCCTCAAGTGAATAGTGATGGTACAGACATTCCGCAGTGGTTTATGCGCAGCAACAATATTATCCGTTTTCAGATCCAGGCAAAGGAACCACTCGAGCTGAAGTATCATTATGATCCCAATAATACGAAAGAATACCACTTTGGTCTGGATGTTCTTGATGAAGCCGCCGGCTGCTTTGAGTACCCTGAGAAGATGTTTTATTACGATCTGGGATTTAAACCAGAGGAGTGGGAGGCGCGCGAACAGGACATTAAAGCCTTCAACCAAAGCGAGGATACCAACTGTCTGATCCTCTATCCCGGTGTGGAGTATGTGGCGATTATCGAATACCATGGCTACTGGTTGTGGAATGAGGATGGGACGCTGGAATATACCACAACCTCAGATGGGTACGGCACAACCTTTGATCTTGTAGTACCGCTTCAGGATTACCAAAATCTCCGGCTGACCTACGATGGAGGCAGAGAAGGGATGGAGTATGAGGTCGGTGACACCCCATTCCCAATCCAGCGCTGGGAGGATGTGCAGAATGACCCGAAGCTGAAAGCCTACTTCGAGGATCTCTGGCAGGACATCCATGTCCAGCAGTATACACACAATGTAGTTGCAACCAATGATGTCACCTCTGTTCCGACCTTTCACCTTGGAAATACAGCACTTTGTGAGGGCAGGCTCATCACGGAAGAGGAGTATGAATCCGGCGCGAAGGTCTGCCTTATCAGCAAAGAGGTAGCACAAAACCAGCAGTGGAAGATTGGCGACAAACTGAATATGAAGCTGTTTGAAGGCGATTATATCCCGAACGCTCCCTTTGTTCCGGATGAGCCGATCTATGATGCAGAGAAAACTCCGTTTGTGGACGAGGGAGAATATGAGATCGTGGGCATTTACGAAAGCTATCCCAGTGCCGGAAATACAGAACTTGCACCGGATACACTGGAACTTTCGTCCTTTACCATCTTTGTTCCAACCAATTCTATTGCCAAGCCACGGGAGCAGAAGGATGTTATGGTTCATGGTTCCACCTTCAGCGTAAAAATCAAAAACGGTTCGGTGGAGGACTTTGTTCAGGATATGGAGGCAAACGGTGTTACGACCGGAAGAAAAGGGGAGTACACACCCCAATTTACCTTTTACGATCAGGGTTACAGTGCAGTAAAATCCAGTCTGTTGTCGATGAACAACACCGCAAAGCTGCTGCTCCTGCTTTCTTCTATCCTTCTGCTCATCATCTGTGTTCTGGTGGCATATTTCTTCTGGCAGAACCAGCGGCAGACGGTGGGAATCTTCCGGCTGCTGGGCGGAACGAAAAAACAGGCGGTTTCAGCAGTCCTGCTCTGTGCGATGGTGCTGACCATATTAGGTTCGGCAGCAGGAGGAATCAGCGGATATGGACTGGCGTACATCGTGGGCAACGGCATCATGCAGGAGAACATTGAGGAGATCGAGATGGATATGAGTCAGGAAAACGATCTTTCTGCCCTGACAGAACAGGAGTCCGACATCCGCGTTGCGGCAGATCCACTGGTAACACTGCAAGCCTGCGGCGCGCTGCTGCTCTGTCCGGTGTTCCTGTTGGGATTTGCTGTGCCGGATATCAACCGAGAACCGCGGGAACTTCTTCCCAAGAATAAATAGCAGGGGGGATTGGAGTGAAAGGATTTTCTTATCTCTGGCACATGGCATGGCGCCGCAAGGCTGCCTGTCTGCTGGTGGTGGTTGCCACCATGGTGGCGACGGTGTTCATGCTGTTTTATCCCAGCTTGATTGAAAATACCCGCAAGCGTCTGGAGGAAACGTATCAGGGAATTACCGTGACCGGAAGCATCGTCAGTACTGGAATAAGCCCGGAAGTTCCGGCAGTTTCAGGAAGCCTTTGGAAGGAGATACAGGAGAGCGGCTATTTCAGCAATCTGTATGCCAGCGGATCTTTCAGCATCCGCGCCTTTCCAAAAGAGATTCTGGAAGAAAAGGCAGGGACAAGCGCTTCTGAACAGGAGCAGCTTATTGCATTCCAGAATCTGCTCGCTCAGGCAGAGGAGGAGAGTGGTGTTGTCAGCGGTGCCATGAAGGCGTACAACACCTTTTCTGCGGAGGATGAGCTGGTGCGTATTCAGGATGACATCCGCTGGCTGGACGGTTACGATGAAACCTGCCTGGAAGGGAATGAGCGTATCTGCATTGTTTCCGAAAAATGGGGCTATGCGCTGGGGGATAGCATTCCGATGCTTGCGCGGGTGCTTGTAAACAAGAGTTATATGGAGGGCATCTTCCGTATGAAGGTGGTCGGCACCTACCCGGGCAAGATCACCGGATTTGCCGCTGTTATGCCGCTTAAAACGATGGAAGACCTTACCATTGCTGCAAATGCTGTCCAAAAACAGAACGGCAATTATTCCGAATGGATTTTTGGACTCAATGAAGTCTATTTTACAGTCAGGGATAACCTGCAACTCACACAGATTAAAACGATGATCACAGAAAAGGGGCTTCGTGACAGCAAATATGCGCGTGTCCGCATTGATGACCGCATCCTCAAGGAAACGGTCGGACCGATTGAAAGCAACCTTGCCCAGCTGGAAGGCTCGTATCTGTTTTTCTTTGTGATGATTGCCGCCATCGGCTTTTTCATCAGCTTTCTGTTAGCACGTGGCCGCAAGCCGGAATATGCCGTCATGCGGATGCTGGGCGAGAGCCGCGCGCAGATCACCATAAAAGCCTTGTGCGAGCAGTTTGTGTTCTGCCTTGCCGGGGTGATGCTGGGTGCAGCGGCAGTGGGACTGATGGAGAAAAGCAGTTTTCAGCTTGGTATCTGCGCTGTGATTTTACTCTGCTACACCTTGGGCGCGGCAGTAGCTGTGATGCTGACGGTACGCGTGAATGTCATGGATATTCTGCGGGATAAGGAGTGAGGATATGGGAATGTTACAGGCACAAAATGTGCATTACATCTATCAGAGCAAGTATCAGAAGGTACACGCTGTCAAAGGCATCAACTTCGATTTCGAGGAAGGAAAGTTCTATGCCATCGTAGGAAAAAGTGGCTGCGGAAAGACTACCTTTTTGTCGCTGCTGGCGGGACTTGACCTTCCGACCGAAGGCAGTATCCTCTATGATGGAAAGAGTACCGCAGAGCGAAACCGGGACGAATACCGTCTACGGTCGATTTCACTTATCTGCCAGAGTTACAATCTGTTTCCGCTGCTGACAGTTGAGAAGAATGTGACCTATCCGATGTTGTTGAGAGGAGTAAGCCAAAGTCAGGCAGAGAAAACAGCTCAGGAGAAACTCAAGGATGTGGGACTAAACAGTTCCTATTATAAGAGATTGCCTGCGATGCTCTCGGGCGGCGAGCAGCAGAGGGTAGCGATTGCCAGAGCGTTGGTTTCAGATGCGCGTATCATTCTTGCGGATGAGCCGACCGGCAATCTGGACACCGAAAACAGTGAGCTGGTTTTCTCCCTGCTCCAACGGTTGGCGCATGAGGAAGGCTACTGCATCATCGTTGTGACCCACGACCTTGCCATTGCAGACAAGGCGGATGAGGTTTTGCATTTGAAGGATGGTGCGCTGCTGGATTAGGAGGTGCTTTATGAAAAAGATATGGTGCCTGATGCTGGCAGTTTTCCTCGTGTTCTCGATGACAGCTTGTCAGCAGGAAGAAATGGTTCAGAAGGAAACTGAGCAGGAAACGCCGGCTGAGATACAGGAAAACACACCTGAGGAAACGAAACCGCCCCAGCAAAAAAACGACCTGTCATGGACAAAAGGAATCGACCCGGTGCAGGAGATCAGCGGAACGGTTGAGGGGACGACTGAAACCTATGTTCGGGAACTGACTGACCCGAAATATCAGGGACGCGTCGGCGGAAGCGAGGGCAATCGCGCCGCCGCGGACTATCTCGCGAAAGAATTTGAATGGATCGGTTTGCAGCAGCTGCCGGAGCTGGGAAGCTGGAAGCAGAGCTATCAGACAAACGTTGCTTCCATCCTCCCCGGAGAAGCGTGGATTGTTGCGCCGGATAAAACGCAGACAGCGCTCGAACTGGGAAAAGACTGGGTGTTCCGGGCATCGCCGGAGGAGCTGGATGTAACTGTTTCACTCACCACTGATCCGTCTGTTTATAACGAGGGTAAAGCGATTTGGGATGCAAATGTGGAGTCCAAAGGTACTGCGCGTAAACTCAACCTGACAACAGGAGAGGTGTCCGCAGGAATGGCCTACACCAATCCTTCCGGTAATCCCAGCCGGATTCTGGTCAGTGAGGAAGTTTATGCGCAGTTAAAACAGCCGGGCTATCAAATCCATCTGCGCCTGCCGGATGCCATCGAGGAAGAAGGTACCGGAGAGAATGTAGTGGGCTATCTTCCCGGCAAAGACCGCACCAAGGCAGTCGTGCTCGGAGCAAACTTTGACGGTCCGGGACAGTGTGGGCCGCTCCTGATGCCCGGCGCATACAACAATGCTTCGGGTGTGGCGACGATGATACAAACAGCAGCATGGCTTGCGCAGTCGGACGAATTGCCCTGTGATGTGATCTTTGCCGCTTTCAACACCGAGGATAACGATGAGAACGGCTCCAGTGCGCTGTCCAAACTGATTGAAGATCAGTATGCACAGATTCGCATGGTAAACCTCAAATGTATCGGTTGGAAGGGGCAACCACTGACCATTTATGGAGAAAACTCGGAAGCAGTTTTGCGCAACAGCCTTGCCGGAGGGCTTGGGCTCCAGTACGCAAATCGAGCTTTGGGTGCGGATGAAAAAGCCTTCTATGGGGAGAAAATGAGCGCAGTATTGCTTTTTCAGGATGCCTGCCTGACCAATCCGGAAACCAATTCTATATTAAATACGACCCGCGATACCGCGGACAATCTGGACTTTGCGATGCTCGATGACATCGCTAAAAAACTGGCGGCGTGGGTTATCGAGCGCGGAGATGAACCGCTTGATTCCTATGCGGTGTACTGGTAAAAAGAATATGCAGACAGTAAAACCGTCAGTTCTGGGGGCAGAGCTGACGGTTTTTAAATGTTAGAATAGATTTTAAGGAGGAACCCAGCATGCAGGACGAAGTAAAAAAAGATGCCAAGAAATATCGCAAAGGGGTGCAGTATGGCTCAGCAAGATGAGGTACCTCAGAGGACATCAAACCATATATCAACCCTAATTTTAGCAAGAACATTCTGCTCACTCAGACCGAGCGGATCATGGTAGGACGAAATAAACTGCCAAAGTATAATATCAACAAAAATGTACTGGTAATCGGCGTCTTCAGTTCTGGTAAAACTCAATTTCTTATCAAGCTAAATCTAATGCAGATGAATGCCAGCTTCATTGTTACCGACCCGAAAGGCACCGTTATCGAGGAGTGTGGGAAAATGCTGGTGGAAGGTGGACATAAAATCAGGGTGCTCAACCTGATCAATTTTTCCCAGTCTATGAAGCATAATCCGTTATGAGGAAAGGATATGGAATGAATCCTAGTAACACTGGATCTATTTCCATTGATAGCTTGATTGAAAATGTTACAAATACCTTGTTATGTATGTTATCCAGTCTTATGATTATGAAATAGATTCTAAAGATAAAAAGACCGTTTTTAGAAGAACAATAACTTCTAAAAACGGTCTTTTATAAAATATTTTCCCTAAAACGAAAATCTGACTAATTTTTCAACATGGCAATATATTCTTGCAGAACTTTGAAAAAAGCATCTACTTCTTGGGGAGTACAATGCAGAGAGAGGGTATGCAAGGTTTCGATTACTTCATTGGAATCATAAATTTTATGGAGCTTGCTGAGATTATCCCCTTCCGGGGTGGTGTACAGATGAATGTTTTTGAGATTACTAATCATTTTTCGGGTGATTAACCCTTTTTTTTCAAGCTTAGTTGCCAGTTGACTGATAGCACTTGTTGTGCGGTTATAGTGTGAAGCTAATTGAGAGATGGTGATTCCGGGATGATCGTTTATCATAGTTACGGTATGAGCTTCTACCATGGTAACTTCATTCCCAAACCCATAATCCTGGGTTTTGATACAATAGTTGTAATACATCAATACAAATCGATATAACATTTCAGATTTATCGAATAAAAGAGAAATATTATCGTCAGATGGATGTTCTCTTATAATGTCGTGCATGAAATACCTCATTTCAGTATGTTAACTATACTCTGTCTATTATGTATAATAAGATATTCTATCACAAAATGCAAGAGAAATTAAAAAAGGAGAAGAAATATAAAAAATCACAAAGAACCCAGAGATCGTCGAAAAAGCAACAAAATATTGAACAATAATTATAAAAATAATTATGATATGTGATAAATTTCTATTAATTATATTGACGAAATACTGGGGTGATGATATATTATTAAGTGTCTTAATAATTAAGCATCTAAACAAAAAGTGCTTGGAGGGTTTTGATTATGAAAAAGGAAATCAACGTGAAAATTGATCATGTAGGGATGTTTTCAAATCGTTTTCATCCTGCTGATGTGATGTTCCAATTAGGATTTTCAGGGGAAGGCGGCTGCAAAAAAATGCCGCTTGATGAAAACGGTCAACCACCTCGATGTATGCGATTTGTTTTTGATAATTGTTATCTTGAGTTCGCAATCAATCGAGATCCTGAAAAATATGGTGGAGCCGAACATGGAATCAATTACTTTGAATTTGCCAGCACAGATATTGTTGTAACAAGAGATAATGCAGTTGTGCAAGGATTTACAACGACGGATTTGGTTCATGCAACTCGAGAAGCGGACCACGGTGAAAAGAAAGGAACAGCTGTATTTGAATGTGTTGCATTAAAGGATGATGTGATACCGAATATTGAAGTTGAGTCTGTATGTCATAAAACAAGAGAACTGTTCTATGACAACCATCGTTATCTCCATGATAATGGGATTGATAGAGTGGAAGGGATTATCCTCTGCAACGATGATGAAGATCGAGTAGAAAAAATGATTGAGGATTTGGACAAATTTGACCGTGGATTAGGAGATTGGGGGGAAGGTACAGCGATTCGAAAGATTATAGTGTATGACAGAGACACCTTATTTAAGGAGTATGGAATTTGTGTTCCGCAGGATTGCCGCAATACGGGAGGCATCATCTTTGAAGCACCAAAAGGAGATCTGTCTTTGCGCACAAATCAGTTTGGAGATTCTGTCAGAAGGACAAAAGATGCTGTTGTAGTCGATTTAGTCGAGCAGCAGAATGTATTTTTTGTAATACGGAATAGATAGTCTGAAGGTTCTGGAAAAGTTTAGTGTATGGTGTGAATGTTTTTAAAAGATTAGTAAGATTGGAGGAGAATCAATGATTACGACAGGGTTTGGTTTTATTACATTCGTTTTTGTTTGCCTGGCGATTTATCTGTGGCTTAGCACGAAATATGAAAACAGCAAATTATTCAAAGTCATTCCCCCACTTTTATTTATGTATGTATTTTTTGTTGTAGCAACAAACGTTGGGGTATTTGATATGAGTGATACTTCTGCTGTACTTGCAACGAAAAAGGCAATGACAACATATGGTGTACCACTTTTGGTATATGCAGTTATCGTTCAAAGTGATCCACGTAAAATCTTGAAACTGGGTCCAAAGATGATTACCTGTTTTTTGGTTACTGCGGTAAGTATTATTCTGGGAGCAGTTGTCAGTGCGATTATTTTCCATGGAAAACTGGGAATTCCTGATATCCCGGAAACTTACGGTACATTGGTGGCTTCTTTTATCGGAGGTCCGGAAAATATGTTCGCTGTTGCAGATGGAGTAAGTTTGGCTGATGAAGCGCTCAGTAACGTTTTGATTCTGGTAGAGGTAGTTTATTCTCCATGGTTAATCTTCCTGATGTGTGGTCTGCCACTTCTGTGGAATAAGTTTAATCGCTTCACAAATGCAGATCTGGTTCCAGTGGAAGAGGCAGGAGCAAGAATTGATTTGAATGACCGTGAAAAACGTCAGGCAAATGTTGCTGATGTTTATAAGGTAATTGGTATTGGCGTTTTACTGGAATCTGTTTGTCTGTGGCTTGGCAATGTAATCAATTCTTTTATCCCGTCTTGGCCAGCCGGTGTTGTAATGTATATTTTGATTACCATTGCAGCAATGATTTTGGGTGCAAAAACAAACCTGGGACGAAATCCGTTTATAAAACCATTTGCTACAGCAATTTGTTTAACACAGGTTGCAATCGGTACTCTTGGTGTTGATTTAAGCTACTTCATGAGTGCAGGTTGGCTGTTGGCGGCAAGTGCAACAATTCTACTCATCCATGTTCTGATTATGGTTATCTATGCAAAACTCACCAGAACAGACCTGTATACACTTGGCTGTGCTTCTATTGCAGCAATTGGAGGCAATTCCTCTGCCCCTGTTGTTGCCGCTGTTTACACAAATAAATCGGAAGCCTATGTTTCCATCGCTACAATTATGGCAGCATTTGGATCTATTATCGGTACTGTGGGAGGATTAATCCTTGTAAAGATTTTGCATGTCATTCTTTAAAATAATAGGAAATGCTGTTTTTGAAAAGTAAGGGTACAGTTACCTGTGCCCTTGCTTTCTGAAAATGAGAGTCAGATTTTTGGGAAGGAGGGTTATACATGGAGAGGCAAGAAAAAAGCCTGAAAAAAATATTGGGACGTGGAGATCTGTTCAGTATGGCAGTTGGACAGATTATCGGAGCAGGAGTCATGTCTTTATGTGGAGTTGCGATTGGAATGACGGGAACAGGCGTAGTCTTAGCATTTGTGCTGGCTGCTGTAATTAGCTGTACATCGCTCTTACCTGCTGCTCAGGTTGCTGCTGCATGTCCGACCACCGGAGGAACATACCGTTATCCAAGCAGATTGCTGGGAGCAAAAGCAGGATTTTTTGAAGTCATGGTATATATTCTTTGTCAGATTACAGTGTCAATGTATGCGATTACCTTTGCAACTTATTTTCAGGATCTTGTCCCAGGAATCAATCTGAAGCTGGTTGCCCTTTCTATATTGACGATTATATTTGTTACAAATATTCTAGGAACAAAAAATGCTGCAATTGTTCAGAAAATATTAGTAATCGCACTGATTGCAGGTTTGGGAAGTTTTATATTGTTTGGTCTTGTCGAAGTCAATTATAATTATGTTTTTAATCCGGATAACTTATTCCCAAATGGACCCAGAGCATTTTTAACAGCATCAGCATTGCTGACATTTTCAACCAGCGGTGCAATTACCATAGCCGAACTTGGCGGTGAAGCCAAAAATCCAGCAAAAGATTTGCCGATTGCTATGATTGGAAGCACACTGTTTGTTGGGGTGCTGTATGCTTTGATATCATTGGTAGCCTCTGGGGTTTTACCTTGGGAAGAAGTAGCCGATCAGCCGCTGTCTTTGGTTGCAGCTGAGATTTTGCCGCGTCCGTTCTTTTATGTTTTCCTGATTGGCGGTGCATTGGGTGCAACAGCGACCACCTTGAATGCAACCTTTTCCTGGGTCACAAAACCAGTTATGATTGCCTGTGAAGATGGATGGTTTCCAAAAAGACTAGCAAATGTTAATCATAAATTTGGAACACCGCATTACCTAATTTTAATATTTTACGTTGTGGGAGTTGTTCCGATTGTTTTAGATATTTCATTAAATACGATTGCAACCATTGGTTCTGGATTGGGTTGTATATACCAGGCAATGGCTCCACTGAGTGCAGTATTTTTGATTAAAAAGTATCCACAGGCATATCAGAACTCCAAATTCAAGCTATCTCCTAAAATGATACCGGTATTTGCTGTTTTTGCCTTTACCTTACTGGTTGTGCAGGCAATTCTTTTGATTTCAGATCTGACTGCAATGGCAGCAGCATTGTCACTTCTTTATTTGATTTTCAGCGTGATTATGGCGTTTGTTTTGGAAAGAAAGCGCAATATCAAAATTCCTGCCGATTTGGATGAAAATATTAACAGTAGGAAAATGAACGAAAGTAAAAACGGAGGAATGCAAGATGACAGGAATTGAGAAATGGATTGACTCTCATCAGGAAATGTTTGTCGGTGTTGCAGCAGATATTTGGGAATATGCAGAAACAGGCTACAAGGAAGTCCAGTCGTCTGCACGTATGGTTCATGTTTTAAAGGAATTTGGCTTTCGTGTTCAAGAGGGTGTTGGAGAGGCTCCAACCGCATTTGTGGCAGAATATGGGTCGGAAAAACCAGTAATTGGTCTTATGGCAGAATATGACGCACTTCCAAATTTATCTCAGAAACTGGATACAAAACCGAACCCATTAATTCCGGGAGCAAATGGTCACGGATGCGGACACAATTTGTTGGGAACAGCATCCTTGGCAGCCGCAATTGCTGTAAAGGAAGCCATAGAGCGTGGAGAAATCCATGGAACAATTCGTTTGTATGGAACACCTGCGGAAGAGCTTTTAACAGGAAAAGTTTATATGGCAAAACAGGGAGTTTTTAATGACTTGGACATTGCCTTGGGATGGCATCCTGAAGGAGTAAATGCAGTATTTGAAACATCAACTTCAGCGATGCGTTCTGCAAAATTTCACTTTAAAGGTGTAACAGCACATGCCGCCTCCGATCCTTTTAATGGACGCAGCGCTTTGGATGCTGTTGAACTCATGAATATTTCTGCTAACTATTTAAGAGAGCATGTTCTGCCCGGTGTAAAGATTCATTATGCAACAATTGTCTCTGATCTGGTTCCCAACATTGTTCCGGACAAGGCTTCGGTATGGTATTTTGTTCGAGGAAATAACAGTGATGTTGTTGAGCAGGTCTATCAGCGTCTGGTGCACTGTGCAAACGGAGCCGCAGAAATGACAGAAACCAGCTATGATATAGAGTTTTTGGGTGGATGTTCCGATTATATGCCAAATAGGGTATTGAACAAAGCTTTATGGAATGAGATGAACAAAATAGCAGTTCCGAAGTTCAATGCAGAAGAACATGAATTTGCCAGATTAGTTGGTTTGTACTCCGAAGAAAATGGAAAGCGTTTTCGTGAGTCATTGGAATCAGCTTATGGAGTGGATGCACATCAAGGTGATATCTGTGAATATTTGGCGCCAATGTCTGATATGAAAGCAAAGAGTACTATTTCAGGTTCGCTTGATATAGGAGATGTCAGCCGGATTGTTCCTACTGCCCAGTTTACAGCTGTTTGTCAAGGATACAGCTGCAGCAGTCATGGATGGCAGTGTACCTCCTTTTCCAGATCGAACATCGGAATGCAGGGTATGATTTATGCTGCGAAAGTTCTTGGAAATATGTCAGCACGTTTGATGAATGATCCAGAGTTGATTCTTGAAGCAAAACAAGAGTTCAGGAAGAAAACAGGTGGGGTTCCGTACAAATCTCCATTACCGGATCACTGGAAACCAGAAGTATAATAATTGGTTGTATATCGTAGGCAGGAGGTGACAATGGTGCAGAGAGAAGAGTGTCTTTCATGTTTGAGCCGTCAGAGAATGAACTGTGCAGAAACTGTGTTAAAAATGCTGGGAAAGAAATACAATTTGAATTTAACACAGGACGAAATGAAGCTGATCAGTGGTTTTGGTGGAGGAATTTGCGGGGATATATGTGGGGCGCTTTGTGGAGCATTGGCAGCACTGGGAAAATATCATGTGTTTGAGTGTGCGCACAAAACGGACCAGTTTGTGGATACCTGCCATGACTTTGTAAACTTTTTTCAAAAAGAGATGGGTGGATTGACCTGTACAGAGTTGTATCAGAAATATGCAACTGAGCAGGAAGGGTGTCTGGAAACGGTAACACGTACCCTGGATGTATATGATCGGTACCGAAAGAAAGAAGAGCGAGATAGAATGAAAGTGGTTATTGTTGGTGGAGTAGCAGGTGGTGCGAGTACAGCAGCCCGGCTGAGAAGAAACAATGAAATGGCAGAAATTATCTTGTTAGAAAAAGGAGAATTCATTTCTTTTGCAAATTGTGGATTGCCCTATTATATAGGAAATGTAATTACAGACAAAGAAGCTCTGCAGCTTCAGACACCGGAAAGTTTTCAGAAGCGTTTTCATGTGGATGTACGGGTTCATAGCGAAGTAATTTCCGTAAATACCAAAATGAAATGGGTCATGGTACGGGATACAGTTAGTGGAGATATTTACCAGGAACGCTATGATAAACTGGTTTTATCACCGGGAAGTGCACCAATCAATCCTTTTGGGACGGAGAGTAGGAACAAAGTATTTACTTTGAGAAATATTCCGGATACCTATCGGATATATGACTATATTGAAAAAGAACATCCAAAAAGCTGTGCGGTAATTGGAGGCGGCTTTATCGGGTTAGAAGTGGCAGAAAATCTGGTAAAAAGAGGAATACAGGTTTCTGTTATAGAAGCAGCAGATCATCTGATTGCACCAATTGACGCAGATGTAGCCTGTGAAGTCCATAATTACATGAGAAAGCAAGGAATAAGCCTCTATCTTGGAAAGAAGTGTACAGAGATTGAGGAGGGTTATATCAAATTAGATAATGGTAAAACAATCGATACGGATTTTGTAATAGTATCAATAGGAGTTCGTCCGGAAACCAGCTTTTTAAAAGAAAGTGGAATTGTTTTGGGACAGAAGGGGGAAATCTTAGTTTCTGATCATATGCAAACCTCTATTCCGGATGTATATGCAATTGGAGACGCAGTTTCAGTAACCAATTTTGTCACAAAAGAACCATGTATGATTCCTTTGGCGGGACCGGCTAATAAACAGGGACGAATTGTAGCCGATGTCATCAGCGGAAAAAATGTTTCCTATGAAGGAAGTATTGGTACATCAATCATGAAATTGTTTGAAATGACCGTTGCAGTGACTGGTTTAAAGGAAGAAACCCTGATATCACGGGGAATAGACTATAAAAAGTCATTTACCTACTCATCATCTCATGCAGCTTACTATCCGGGAGGAAGTACGATGCTGATAAAACTGATTTTTACTCCCAATACAGGAAAAATTCTAGGTGCTCAAATTGTAGGGTATGAAGGTGTTGACAAGCGTATTGACAGTTTTGCGAATGCGATTCGGTTTGGAATGACAGTTTTTGATTTACAAAAAATGGAACTTGCGTATGCTCCACCATTTTCTTCTGCGAAAGATCCAGTTAATATGTCCGGCTATGTAGCAGAAAATATCCTCGATAAAAGCATGATTCCTTACTATGTGGAGGATTTGGATCTTATCCCGAAAGACGCCTTGAAAGTTGATGTTCGTACAAAAGAGGAATATCAGAGAGGCTCGTTGCCGGGATATATCAACATTCCGCTGGATGAGCTGCGGGATAGAATAAATGAAATTGATATCAAAAAAGAAATTTATGTAACATGTCAGATTGGCCTTAGAGGATACCTTGCACAAAGAATTTTGATGGGAAGAGGTTATAAAGTATATAATTTGGCAGGAGGTTATCGCAGGTATCAGGAAGTTTTTCTGGATCAATTGCAAAGTAAACAATGCTAGAAAGGGAGTTATCTGTTATGAAAAATATTGTTCAATTTGTAAATCGCTATGGAACAGATTGTGTAAAATGGGATGGCTTGCAAGAAAAATATGGAAACAGTGATATGCTCAGCATGTGGGTAGCGGATATGGATTTCCGGTGTCCAGAATGTGTTCATAACGCGATTAAAAAGTATATGGAATGCGGTGCATATGGTTATGATATGTTATCAACGCGCTTTTATAAAGCCTTTATTCAGTGGGAAAAAGAATGCCACGGATATGAAGTAGAACCGGAGTGGATTCGCTATTCAACAGGAGTTGTGCAGGCATTTTACTGGTGTATTGTTTGTATGACAAAGGAAAAAGACAGTGTGTTAGTTCTGCCGCCAGTTTATTATCCATTTTTTGACGCAGTAAATCAAACAGGACGTACTTTGGTTGAAAGTGATCTGGTATGGAATGGAGAAGAATATCGGATGGATTATGCGGATATTGAAAAGAAAATTTCAGAAAACAATGTAAAAATGTTGCTTTTCTGTTCTCCGCATAACCCGATCGGTCGTGTATGGAAACGAGAAGAATTGGAGAAGCTTTCAGAAATTTGTCAAAAACATAATGTTATTATTGTTTCAGATGAAATACACCATGATTTCGTTTATGAAAATTTTAAACATATCCCAATGACCTTGATTCAAAAAGAAAATACCGTAATTCTAACATCTGCCAGCAAAACATTTAATTTAGCTGGTTTGACCACAGCGGTGGCGGTTATTCCAGACGATAAATTAAGGAAAAACTGGGACAGTTTGGCAACAAAAATCCATATTTTTGAAGGAAATTCATTTGGATATCTGGCAGGAGAAGCTGCATATTTGGAAGGAAAAGAATGGATTGATCAAGTAAAAGAAATTATTTATCGCAATTACATCTTTCTTCGGGATCAATTGTTAAAGAGACTTCCAAAACTGGAAATCGCTCCATTAGAAGGAACGTATTTGATGTGGGTAAATTTTGGTGCATATCTGGATTCAAGTGAAATATCTGGATTTTTTGAAAAAGAATGCAAAATTGCCTTAGACTATGGAGAGTGGTTTCACGGTAATTCAGATACATGGGTTCGCTTCAATTTGGCCACCAGTGATGAGATTATTGAAAAAGCTGCGCAGGTAATATTGGAACAAGCAGATAAACGAAATTGGTAACGAAAAAATATTAGCTGTATTTGACAAAACAAAATAACTCCAACCGCAACAAACCGTTGTCTGAAAATTTATGTTTTCGGACAGCGGTTTTTTATATATAGAAAGAAAATAAACCCATAGTGAGCCGCAGAGTGCGGCAGAAAGAGAGGTCCGTATGGAATTTTTTGGACAGGCAATCGAAACATTGAAAGTGCTGGTCATTGCACTGGGAGCTGGCCTTGGTGTTTGGGGAATCATCAATCTCCTCGAAGGCTATGGTGCCGATAACCCGGGTGCAAATGCTCATATGCGGTAAAGTAACACACAAAAATTTGAATGACAGTCCCCCACACTATTTCGTAAAATAAAGGGAGCTTAATAGAAAAGATAACGATTATCTGTTATAATTTTTATAATCAACAGGATAAAGTTAGCAAATTAGGAACAGCAAAAGAAAAAAATTGAATTTATAATAGCTTTGAGAGAGGAGGGCATGAAGTGAAATATGAGCAAATAATAGATGATAGCATACTCTACATTAAAGAACACATAAATGAAGATTTAACGGCACAAAACATAGCAAATTATGTTGGCTATTCTGTTTTTCATTTTTGTAGAATTTTTTCCTTAATCACAAATCTTACAGTAATGGAGTATGTAAGAAAATATCGTTTATCTATTGCAAGAAGTGAACTTGAAGGCAATAAAAAAATTATTGATGTGGCTTTACGGTATGGTTTTGAAACTGCCAGCGGTTTTACAAAATCATTCCGCAAAGAATTTGGTTATACGCCTACTTCGTATATTGTTAGAATGAATAATACAGATAGTACATTTATTAAGAACATCGGTGAAGTGCTATCGCCACCCGAAATTATTCAAAAAAAGTCTTTTAAAGTGGCGGGATATGGGATTTACACCAACGTTGCAGAACAGAATATTGAAGATGTTTCAGCATATTGGGACTCTTATCAGGGAGCTAATCTCGAAAACAGATTATATGAACAATTACAACCACCCCAACATGGCGAAATAGGAGTATGTCTTCCATATCAAAACAGCGAAAAAGGAGTTTATTTATTTGGTGTCATGGTTGAAAATTTTGACAAAGTAACTTCGGATATGTTAGTTGCAGAAATTCCTGCTGCTACATACGCTGTTTTTACAACTCCACCCGTAAATAATTTGGATACTGCCACAATGTATGATAAAGACCCTTTAGCCATTTCAGTTAAAGAAACATGGCGATATATCTTTACAGAATGGTTTGCTCAATGCTCCTATAATATTGATGAAACAAAATATGCGTTTGAGTTATATGATGAACGGTGTCATGCCTCAGAAAATGCTGTCATGTCCATTTATGTACCAATAAAGGCAAAGGGAAAAGGTGATGTATTATGAAAAGCACAAAAAATTATTATGGTAGTTTATGTACCGAAATGTATGAAATATTGCACGAAAAAGCCCCTCAAGATGAGTTGAATTTCTATCTTTCTTATGCAGAAAAAGGAAAGAAAATTTTAGAGCCTTTATGTGGCAGCGGGCGTTTCCTTATTCCATTTATGGAACGTGGTTTTGATATTTGCGGGATAGATTTGTCTTATGAAATGCTGGAAAAGCTAAAGCAAAAGGCTCCCGATGCAAAAATTGTGCAAGCAGATATTTTAGAATATTCATCCAGTGAGAAATATGACTATATATTTATTTCCTCTGGTTCTGTATCGCTGTTTACAGATATTACCCTATGCAAGAAGATTCTGGCGAAACTAAAGGAAATGCTGGCTCCGGCAGGTAAGTTTGTGTTTGCTGTCGATACCGTTGCTGATAGATGTGAGAACGATAGCGATTACAAAACTGCCGTTTCCGTAAAAACAGAGCAGGGATTTGATCTGCTGTTGAGAAGCAAGAATTACTACGACGAGGAAACCCAGACGCAGTTTTCTCCGTCTATTTATGAATTATATAACGAAGCCACCTTGTTGCAGAGCGAACCTATGGATTTCCAACTCCATCTTTATAGATTTGGAGAAATGGAAGCGTATTTGGAAGAACTTGGGTTCAAAACAGTTACTACCTATTCCTCTTTTCAAAAAGAAATCGCTACAGGAAATCAGAATGAAATGTTTTTATATGAGTGTTGTTAAAACACAAATGATAATTTATTAGATACGTAGCAAACCCAGCCGAGCCAGTCAACGCTCAAGATGAAAGCAACTGTGAATAGCCCCACTTCATTGGTCCTTTTGTCCAACTTTTTGGGTTTGCTCTTCAATCTGTCCGACCTTGACAAAATGCGAATCGACGAGCAGAAAAAGGCGGTGCGTGCAGATTATGAAATGGAGGTTTTACCGCCGGACATTGTAACCTATGGTAATGAGGCAAAATCCCTGCTCGAAGATTTTTAGTCCAGGCTGGTTTTGGTAAAGAATCCAAACGATCAGGAACCAAAAAGAGCAGCCTGAGGACGAGGAAAAACAAAAAGAGGAAGAATGTTTCCCTCAAACAGAGAAAAAATTGTGTCCGGAGCGACCAGAAGCTTCCGGAACAAAACCTTTTATATCATCGGACTCGATGGGAAATAATACCTCCAGCCCAAAGAACCAGTTTCTTGTAACAAGCAACTGTATCAAAAAGATAAAAGAGAAGAGGTAGTCGGAACATGGAAAGAATAGTGTGTACTTGCCTTATCGAATATGATATAATCGTTGCATAGAAAGAACATGCTAAATAAAATGAGTGCTTTTTTCATGAGAGGTGACATTATGAAATTATGCATTGAAGTATCTCCATACAAGGCTTAAGGGAATGAACTTGTATGGAGAGTTACGCTATCCAGTGAGCCTTGTATTAACAGTAGACTAAAAATACAAGGAGAATGAACATGGAACAGAATTATACAAAAGTTAATTTAGACGAATGGAACAGAGGAAAATTATTCAAAAACTATATTGATAACATGCGGATTGTTATGAGTTTAACCGCCGATATTGATGTAACGAAACTGATTGAATTTACAAAAAATAGCGGTCTAAAGTTTTATCCCTCTATGATATGGATTGTATCAAAAGTTGTCAATGCACATGATGAATTTAAGTATAGTTGGGACAAAGACGGAAGTTTGATTAAATGGGACTTTATTTCACCGTCTTATACTGATTTTCATAAAGAAGACGAAAATTTCACAAAGCTTGTCACGGTATTTTCTGATGACTTATTTGAGTTTCATAATCGTTTTATGGTTGATAAAGAACAGAATAAATATAAACGTGCCTTTGTAGAAAATCAGCCTTCCAATTTTTTTGATGTTTCTTGTCTTCCATGGATAAAATACAAGCATTTTGATGTTCATGTATTTGACGAGGGTGTTTTTCTTGCTCCCGTTATTACTTGGGGCAAGTATGAAATGGAACAAGGAAAATATCTTATGCCTTTAACGATGAATATTCATCATGCAGTAGCAGATGGCTTCCATTTATCCCGATTTTTTATCGAAGTACAAGAATTGATAAACTCTTTATCGTACAAGAAAAATAAGTCATTTTAATATAGTTATTCTATAGAGCAATCGAGAAATCGGTTGCTCTTTTTACTCGAAAGGAGAAGTTTACTTTATATTTCCCCAAGGGCGATTATATCTATCGAGAAGAGCGGTATAGCCCATCACTTATGCTGGTGTATAGAAAATCAAACTTGCTTCTTATGATTTGTACCTGACTGCTTACAATGATGCTCACGGCAACAATACCAACAAAACACTAACTTCTGCTGGCAACGTTTTCTGGGCAGCGAAAAAGCAAGCAAACTGCAGCAGTGGGAGTTTGTAGAAGTTGGTGGATCTGTTGATCCTCAGCTACCTGAAGATGGGAGAACTTTAACAGGACTAAAAAAGAAAATTCCAAATTGTAAATACTGGTTCCAGTATTTATTCATGTTTGACGTACCCCGTTTAAATTGAAGTAGAAATCACTTAATTGGCTCTGTGTCTTCTCCGCTCCAATAAGTCAGGGTGGTAAGCGATGTCGGAAACTCTGTATCCGGCATCGGTTTTTTCTATGGAAAAAGTTGTGCTTTCTTCCTCACTCTCTGGGGTACTATGGTAAGCGAGATATATTCCTTTATAGGTGTTTCCATCCAGCTTCTCAACCGAGACTGCCTTGCTCTGCCAACCGGTAGCGCCACCACCTGCAAAGGCATACAAGACACCGTCCACATCCGTAAAGCTTGTATCCAAAAGCCAATCCAGAGCTTCCCCTGTGAAGGTCTGACTATAATAGTCCACGAGTTCACTGTACTGCCGGGAAGTCCATTGATAAGGAGTATCATCAACGATGATCTGATTCATATAATCACATTCGATCTCCTTATCAAAAATATCACGAAGAACATCATCTGTGGGATTCGTAGCCAAACTGATGATCTCATTCATGGCTTTTTCAAAAAGTGGAATCAGCTCCTCCTCGGTGGGTTCTTCCTCGATATACTCTTCCTCATTTGTGTGGTCTTCATTAACACTTGGTTCTTGGCTTTTTTCCTGCTGCACAGAAGAATCCGGGTTTTGCTCAATTGCAGGTGAATTTGCTTTCGCTTGGCTTTCCATAGGCTGCTGGATTTCCTGATTTTGTTCTGCTTGTGTGCTGGTTTCGTTTTGAGTATCTGCTTCTGCCTGCCGTGCACATCCTGCAAAGTTCAAAATCATGTTAACTACCAAAAATAAAATAACAACCGTTCTCCATTTCATATTGAGTTCTCCTTTCTGTTTTATTATGTTTTTCACTGTATATGATTTCTTCATGATGAGATCTTTTATGAAATATTCACCTGAATTGAGCTCAAAATAGCTTCATAAAGCGGAAGTCGTGTCTGATTATCCGAATCATTGTAGAAATAAAAATTAATCACGATACCATCTTGCTCGAAGCAGTAATTATAGACAAATAGTTCCGGACGATGTGAATCACTCAAATTCACCTTTTCCAGTAGGAATTCTTTCCCATCTATCAGAACAACTTGGGATTCCAGAATATGAGTTAAAAATCTTGCAGGATTATTCAGGGATTGTAAAGTTTCTCCTTCTGTCAGGATATCTACAATTCCGAAGCTACCGGCAATTTTTATGCCATTTTGCTTATCAAAATGCTGATCGATGGTGGGGGGATCTGTGGGTTTTTCTGCGATCCAGTCATCAGGAACATCCACCTGAAGGGTGAGATTTTTACCAAATTGATTTTTCCATGAAAAAGAAGACGTTACATAAACTTCTTTTTGAATATCTGCTGGTTCTGAATCTTGTGCATCTTCTAGATTACTGAAATCATCCACTGTTTCTTTTGGGAAATGAGTAGAATCCTCTGTTGTAAAATCTTTCCGCTCCAGCGCTTCCATCATCGATGTTTGCTTCTCTTTTTCACTTTGACCCAATGTTCCCAATCGGTTTGTTACGAGCAGAAGACAGAGGATTACTAGAGTAATTAGGACCAATGTCAATAATAAAACAACTGCGATGTTTCTTTCTTTTTTCATATCTTCAGCTCCTTTTTATTCCTTTGAGTAAAGATACTGGTAGTTGGAAATCTGATAGTATTTTTCGCGAGAGTTTCCAACTTTGCGGGTAATTAACTCTAATTTTCCTTCAAAACGAGGGGCATCTTCCTCTGAATAAAAATTCCCATAAAGCTGGTAACCTTCGCACAAAGTAAACTCAATCTGATCTCCACTTTCTGTAGCGACATCATATAAATTCTTTACACGATATTCTTTGCTTACGTCCTGACGAATTCGAATATCCGCGATCTCTTCCATTTGGCAGGAAAGAATTTCTTGCTGAATCTCATCGGAAAGTTTTCCTCTTTTAAACCAGACAGAAACGGTGCGATCCGGATTGATTTCTACAAGAATTTGAGGAGCATGCTCGGCACAGTCGCAAGTGAAATTTTTATCTTGTGTCAAGCGGATAGAAAAAGAAACTGGATCATTCCAAAAGCCGATAGCTTTCCATTCCGAGCTGCAGCTGGATTTTCCAACCTGATAGACAACCCTCTCGTCTTCCCTCCAGAGTGGGCTTTCCTGTTTTTTAGACCTAGTCGGCATAGTCAGCGAAATCAGTGTAGTATGTGGGAAATCAGCAGAGTCCCAGTAAGAGTATGGATACTCCTGTCCGCTTGGGGAAGGAAAGACCAGATATTCCTCATCCTGCTGAAAGCGAATCACATCCCAGAAGGCATTTCGAATGTCCAAAGGGGTGATGGCAGAAATATTTTCCAATGTTTGATAAACATAATAGTAATCCCGTTGTCCTTCTAGTCGAATCAAAGTATAGTCCTTATGGTGTAAAATACAAATATTGTGACCAGAATTGGACCATCCTGCAAAATCGCTAAAATAGAGTTCTGGCAGCTTTTCAATAACATCGGCAAGAAAGTCAAAGGTGTAAGTTTGATTTTCTAGAGTGAAAACAGGGTCTGGGATTTCAAAAAGGTTTTCTGGATAGGCAAGAGAGAAACTGTCAGCTTCCGTATCCTGATAGGAATGGTCAGCAAGGGAATAGGTGATCGTTCCTTGTTTGACTTTTCTGGTCTGATCATCCGGAATATAGTAGGGAAAAGAAAGTTCCTGCTTGTCGACATAGTAGTCAATTTCATCCCAAGGGATATGTTTTCCCTGTGTGTCAATCTCGATGATGGAGTTTGTTTCTCTTTCGTACAGCAGATAGTGCATCTGATTCTGCACATTCCGCAGACCGATAAGATAATCATCGCCGACTCCCATCATATTGATTTCCTCTCCGCCCCAGTATTCTGGTGTACGGTAGGGTTCTCCTAAAGGACCGGAAAGAATGTCGTAAACCTCCTGCAGCATGACAAATTTGTCTTCAATCACTTCTATTTCCTCTGAAGATTTTGTTCCCTGTGGCAAAGCAGTATCCGCGGTGGAGGACAGGGAAGAAGCAGCTTCGTTTGAAGTACCGATGCTGATGGAGGAATCTGTATTTTCGGACTTTTCCCCACAGCCGGCAGGCAAGAGGATCAAGCTTAAAGTTAGAATCAAGCAGAGGGATTTTTTGAAAATATGGTCTTTTCGTAACATGGCGATTCCTCCTCTCATGCGAAAAGAAAGGCTTATAGTTTTTTACCAGAACAGGAACGATAGAAAAATCTTCCATCGTTTTTCTGTTCTATTTTTATCGTACCCATCCAGAGAAGTTCTGTCTTTTCCGGTGTTCTACCTTCACGACATAACTGATAGTCTATCGTCAAAAACTCTTTTTCAATTTTTACAGCAGTTACACGGGAAGTAAGAACACTGCCGATTCCCCAAATATGATAGACCTGATTTTCTGGATCAAAATGGTGAGATTTTCGAATCTCTTCTGTCGATACATCAAAATATTGCTTGATATAAGATTCTACGTCCTCCGGGAGCTGATTGGGGCGCATTTCTTCATCCCTGCTCAAAACAGGAGCGTCCATGTTGTTTTCCAGATAAAAAATAGTAAGAGCATCGGGGGTGATTTGATCTGCACTTTCCCAGTTGGAGAACAGAAGGTCCGAACAGAGTGTGTTTTGGATGTATTTTCGATTGCACAATTCCAGTTCATCCAGAATGAGGGAAGAATAGGTAAGGCGTCCATCCGGCAGTAATTCCATCGTCAGAGTTCCCACATCATATGAAGGATTGCTAACGCAAAGTTGGATTTCAACCTGATTCTGAGAAACAGCTGCCGATTTTGCAGAAATTCCTCTGCCTCTGCCATGTCGGAGAGGAATCTCTGCAATTTGATAGGTGTCTGTTTTGGAGTCGTAATATCGAGATGTTTTGAGATGCTCCGAGGTAACGGGGAAATATGTTTGTATTGCGGCTTCCATATCTTCAGCAGGAACATAATCTGTCAGATATTCCCCATACTCCGAAATTGGTTTGTTGTCCGGGGAGGTGGGAAGATTGAGGTAATTGTTTGACATACAGATATTGACCAGATCATCAGCCGAGATCTGACTGGGAGACTCCCAGTTGTAGGTAGACATCTTGCCGTAATTCAAAATAGGAGAGACGTATTTTTCAGATACTGTTTTGGGGTCAGCAAACAGATGGGGGTCGATGACGACTTTTGTTTGGGTGTTTTCGTATTCATCTGTAGCAGAGCCTATATTTTCTGAGGACTGTTCTTTGTTTGGCGAAGATTGTGTAGAAGTACAGGAAGAAAAGATTATCAAAATAGCAATGATAATGAAAGTAATAATACACTGATTTTGTTTCATGGCATTTCCTCCATCATGGAAAAATCAATCCAGACTTATTTAAGAATAAAGATGACTGAAAAGCTGTAAGGAGCCTCCAGAATTTATTCTGGAGGTATCTTTATAAGTATTTATTTGACTGATCCTTTGTGATAATGCAGGAATCAATCCAATATGGCTCTAAGTTTTGGTTTAACAACAGATATCCTTCATAGGCAAACTCCTCCCCGTGACCGCTTGGTGCCATATCTCCCCATAGAATACGATAATCGACTTTGATTTTGTCTTTTTTCGATGATATCGAATCAATGTGAAAGTATTTCTGGCAGACTTGCAAGGATTGTTCTGGAGAAATATCGACAGAGATGATATAAGAATCGGTCTCCTCCTGATATTCTTCAGAATGATGGAGAAGATCGGCTGGAAGGTCAAAATATTTCGTAATCCATGTTTCAAAGTCATTAGCAGCAAGCTGTTCGGGATAGACTGGATGGTTGGGATGGTACAGACAGTAAAATAGGAGCAATTCTTCGATGTAGTACGTTTCTTCATCTGCAAAATATTTCTCCCAGAAATCGGAGCTGTTTTGAAAGGAAGTTCCTAAAAATCCGGCGGCAGAAAGAGAGGTAGCAAGTTGTTGTGCCTCTTTCGTTTGTTCCTGAGAAAGTGTAGTTTTGCAGGCAGAAAAGCAAAAGGCAAAGCTTAGCAGCAAAACAAGGATTTTCTTCATATTACTCAACTCCTTAAAAGTGATTTCTGAATTAAGGGAGGAGAGGTTCAGTACTTATATTAAAGGTATAATAGCCGGAATAGCTGTCTCCGGCGTTAGGGATAGAAAAACTATTCCTTTGCAGTAGAAAAATATAAGGAAGCTTCCGGATAGTTCCAATGATCGCTGAATATATCGGTACAAGAGAATTCTCCATACAGTTGATATCCTTCTTCCAGTGTAAAAGAAAGACAAGTGCCTTCTTCCATCAATTCTTCTTTTGTTTTTCCTTCTATCATTGGTTCGATTTCCTGCAAGGTGGCAGAGGAAAGCTGGATGTTTTGAATCCCTTTGATCTGCAAGTTCAGTAATTGTTGTTTATCTTCTTCAGAGAGGATATTATTTCTGATCCAAACGGTAACAGAGCGGTCAGGAGAAGTTTTCACCCGGATTTCAGGGCAGCAGTCATCTCCAGATGGACAGACATTGGGTTCCCGTCGCTCCCATTCTATGGAAAATTCATTTTCACTCTGCCAGATACGGTATGCCTTCCACTCGGCATAACAGAGAGTTCTGCCGAGCAGATAGTGTTTTTCGTCTTCCTGATCCCAGAGAGGCAGCTTTCGTTTTATGGAATTAGTGGGAGAATTCAGAGAAAGCAAGGTAATATAAGGAAAATCAGCAAAGGAGAAAGATACATTGGGAACTCGTTGCCCAGTTGGAGAAGGAAAGATCAGATATTCCTCATCTTGCTGAAACCGCAGCATATCCCAAAAGGTGTTTGGAACATCCAAAGGGGTGATGGCAGAAACAGCTCCAGATTTTTGATAGAGATAGTAATATTTCGCCTGACCCTGTAGACAAATTAAAACAGAATTTTTGTGACGCAGGATACAAATATTACTTTGACCAAAATCCATCCATCCTTGATGATCTGTAAAATAAATCTCCGGCAGCTTATCAAGAATATCAGCGAGAAAGTCAAAGGTGTAAGTTTGATTTTCTAGAGTGAAAACAGGGTCTGGGATTTCAAAAAGGTTTTCTGGATAGGCAAGAGAGAAACTGTCAGCTTCCGTATCCTGATAGGAATGGTCAGCAAGGGAATAGGTGATCGTTCCTTGTTTGACTTTTCTGGTCTGATCATCCGGAATATAGTAGGGAAAAGAAAGTTCCTGCTTGTCGACATAGTAGTCAATTTCATCCCAAGGGATATGTTTTCCCTGTGTGTCAATCTCGATGATGGAGTTTGTTTCTCTTTCGTACAGCAGATAGTGCATCTGATTCTGCACATTCCGCAGACCGATAAGATAATCATCGCCGACTCCCATCATATTGATTTCCTCTCCGCCCCAGTATTCTGGTGTACGGTAGGGTTCTCCTAAAGGACCGGAAAGAATGTCGTAAACCTCCTGCAGCATGACAAATTTGTCTTCAATCACTTCTATTTCCTCTGAAGATTTTGTTCCCTGTGGCAAAGCAGTATCCGCGGTGGAGGACAGGGAAGAAGCAGCTTCGTTTGAAGTACCGATGCTGATGGAGGAATCTGTATTTTCGGACTTTTCCCCACAGCCGGCAGGCAAGAGGATCAAGCTTAAAGTTAGAATCAAGCAGAGGGATTTTTTGAAAATATGGTCTTTTCGTAACATGGCGATTCCTCCTCTCATGCGAAAAGAAAGGCTTATAGTTTTTTACCAGAACAGGAACGATAGAAAAATCTTCCATCGTTTTTCTGTTCTATTTTTATCGTACCCATCCAGAGAAGTTCTGTCTTTTCCGGTGTTCTACCTTCACGACATAACTGATAGTCTATCGTCAAAAACTCTTTTTCAATTTTTACAGCAGTTACACGGGAAGTAAGAACACTGCCGATTCCCCAAATATGATAGACCTGATTTTCTGGATCAAAATGGTGAGATTTTCGAATCTCTTCTGTCGATACATCAAAATATTGCTTGATATAAGATTCTACGTCCTCCGGGAGCTGATTGGGGCGCATTTCTTCATCCCTGCTCAAAACAGGAGTGTCCATGTTGTTTTCTAGATTCATCTGTGGTAGGACTATTTTGGGCCTTGCCTTTTGCTCTAATACTACCCTAAATATTCATACTCAAGGAAATAGTTTTGAGAAAGAATCTCGTCATCAGAAAAGCAGAGATTCAGGTAGCTAGCAGTATCATATTGATTTTGATTTGTTGTCACTTCTCCAAATAGATAGTAACCCTCTGGAACGATAAAAGAAACTTCCAATCCCTGAACCGTGTCACTCACTCCATTAGAGTAAGTGACCTCCTTTTCCACTTCCTTGACATTCAGATTTTGGATACGTGAACTATCAAAATCCAATAGTTTCTGTTTTGCTTCCTGAGAAATCTGTGCGTTTTCGATGAGAATCGAGACAGTGCGATCGGGATTGGACTCAAAGAAGATGCGGGGGCAATAGGGAGGATCACAACTATAGCTCATTTCTCCCATCTCATAATAAATGCAGAGGACATCCTGATAAGGAGAGGTCTGATTGATCGTTGTTCGATAGATCTCCCATGGATTGGGTGTGGAAGCTCCTAGCTGAAAAGAAAGTGGATGATCTGCTAAGAGTGGCTGGAAATATTCGGTGTATTTTTTCTCTTCCCGATCGTATGCCACCGTGGTTGGAAAATCGCAGATATCCAAAATCTTTTGGCCGGAATAAGGAAAGGTAATGACCCCTTCCTGTTGCTGAAAACGGATCTTTTCAAAATTCAGCATGATGGAATAGATTTCCATTGGGATCAAGTCACCCTTCTCTTTTTCATAGAGATAGTAGTTAATGCTCCAAAGATCCTGCTGCAGACCGATCAACAGATAGTCGAGCTGGTTCAGGATGACAATGGATTCTTCCCGAAAAAGTTCCCGCATCCTTGTCATTTCATTCTGCGACATGGAGGGCAGTTGCGTTTGAGAGAGAATATTGTGAATAGAAAGAAGACAAGAAAAATCTGCTTCAAGGGTTTCGGAGGAGTGCTGTGGCACGGGGATTTCATCGCTGTATTTCCAGAGTGTATCAGGATCGAGAATAGAGCTGTTCTCCTGTTCATAACTTTTGTCGGGCAAATAATAGATAATTGTTCTGAGGATTTCCTGTTCATTATTCCTCTGTTCAAAGTAGGGGAATACAAGCTGTTCTTCCTTTGCCCGATAGTCAATATCCTCCCAGATAATGCGTTTTCCTTGTGTATCGATTTCAAGAATTGAATTGTCTGCCCGCTGGTACAATAGATAATGCATCTGATTCTGCACATTCCGCAGACCGATCAGATAGTCATCGCCGACTCTCATCATGTCAATTTCCTCTCCACCCCAGTATTCTGGTGTACGGTAGGGTTCCCCTAAATGGCTAGAAAGAATGTCATACACTTCCTGCAGCATGACGAATTTGTCTTCAATCACTTCTGTTTCTTCTGGAGTTTCTGTTCCCTGTTGCAAAGAGGCATCCTCGGCATTGGAAGACAGGGAAGAATCTGCTTCGTTTGAAATACCGATACTAGTGGAGAAATCTGTATTTTCGGACTTTTCCCCACAGCCGGTAGGCAAGAGAATCAAGCTTAAAGTTAGAATTAGACAGAGAGAGTTTCTGAAAAAATGGTGACGGTTTAACATACCAATTCCTCCTTTTCAGTCTGTTTCATCTCTGAAGATTCTGTGGCAATAACAGAATATTATCTGACAACTGAAATATATTCTATATGAGTAACCAGAAAAATAAACCTCGGTATATTTTAAGTAGATAATCTCTTGTTTATTAATTTCATTGTAGCATAGATTACCAGCTCTATCATGATAATTGAAGCAATCATTCTAAATAATCAGGAGGGGAAAATACAAAATGAATCAAAAAAAGTAATTCGTACGATTGCTTTGTAGCAGTATATGGCTATTATGTTTGTTCCTAAATAGTTTATCTTTGTTTTATAGAGGGATGTGCTATAAAACAATAGCACATCCCTCTATTTTGTGTCTGTCTGAAACGGAGATGGTGTCAAAAAGTCCGGGAGAGACGCGATTTTCCATATTCCATTTTCTTTTGTCATCTGTACGTTACCGGTTACGATATGATCGTACTCCTGAAACTCCACCGATAAAACTGCATTGTTTTCTGATTTGGATAAAACAGATGCACTGACAGGGTCTACGCCCCATCCACTGCCTAAGAGGGAAGTGTTGCGGTAAAGTTTACCGTCACGTTCCATAAAGTCGCCCTTTTCCAGATATGGATATAAGGTGTTTTCTGCAAATTCCTGTGTCACGACCTGCTCGACAGCCCGTTTCATTTCGTCAATGCTGTCAAATCGAGACACTTCAAAAAAGGTGGTGTATTCCGGGGTATCCGGCAGTGGCTCATAACCGACTTCCAAAGTGCCAAGTGCATCATCACCGGCTCCCAGAAACCATGGAATCGGATAAATGTAATAATCGTATAGGGAGAACAGGCGGGAAATCAGCTGTTCATCGGAGGGAACGGAGGAATCATCCTGTTGATTCCAATTTACAACAGCATCTGAACCTGTAACATAAGGAGTATTGGCAAGCTTCCAGGTGTGTTCTTCCAACTGAAGAAAAATAGGAAAGCTGAATTTTTCTTCATACAGGTTTTCAAATGTGACAGACAGTTCAGCTACAGTGGAAGTTTTCGAAACGACAGAGGCTGACTGAGAAGTAAACATCCATTCTCCACAAAAAGCGGCTGTACTGAGGTAAAGGTTGCCTTTCTGTTCCAGAAAGTAGTCCTTTTCGTGAGGATAGAGGTATTTTTCGGCGTAAGCTTTGGTAACAACCTGTTCGGTCATCTGTTTCATTTCCTGAATGCTGTCAAACCGAAATACACGACAGTATGTACCGTTTTCATTTTGAATGATGTTGTCTGGAGCGGAAAAAACAGAAAGGGAGGAGTAACCGCCCCCTGTCCACCAGGCTACCGGCAAAACATAGGGGTCAAGCAGATAGAGAGCCCGCTCGCACAGCTCTTCATCGGTAATCAGAGGGGAAGCTGTTTCTTGATTGGTACTTTCCTAGTTTGCAGATGAATTTACCTGATGGATTTTGTGCGAAACAAAACGATAATGGGATTCGTCTTCTTTCTGTATGGTTAAAGTTCCGCTTTGCTTAAACTGCTCAGAATAATACAGATTATAGGTGATTTGTATTTCTCCATTGAGCTCTTTGACCTGTTCCATCTGATAATCGAGCACGTTGCCCAGACCTTTGATCTCATAGGTTTTGTTGTCTTCATCATAATAGGTTTCTGAGCGCATCCGCTCAGGTTCCACATCAAAGAAGAGTCGCAGAACATCCTCCACAATATTCCGGTCAATTTCACTTTCTCCTTCTTGCTCTGAAACATAGCCATAGACGACCAGTGCTTCATAGTACTGAAAGAAGCAGTCCGGGGAGAGTTCCTCCGGAGAGTCCCATTCTTCCAGAAGCAGCTTCGCATCCAGTGCCATCGAGAGAATGTCCTCTGTGGAGGCTTTTTTGTTCAACCAACGTTCCGGTTGGCTGTTTGTGCTGCATCCGCCAGACAGGACGACAAAGATAGCCGTTAAAATAATACAGAGCAGTTTTTTCATAGCGCATCCTCCTTTTGGTTTTATAAATTTGTGGTGGAATGACTGTCATAACAAAATTTTTAGACTGATTTATTGCGTTTTAAAGATAATAAAAAATCCAAAACAGGTTAATTTTTTGGGGGAAAAGCATCTTTATATAATATCAAGTTTATTTAGCATACGGAAATGAACTTGTAAATTTAAAAATAAAAGAGTTTTTTATAAATATACCTCTATCCTCAGTGAAATACTTTATTCTAATACCAGTATATTCCTGAAACTGACAAACGTCAATACAAGGACTATATAACTTATCAAACTGCAAATTAAAACGAAGTCTTAAAAATGTCAAAATAAGATTTTGAAGAATTAAGATGCTTTATATAGCATAAGAAAATATATCTAAAGTAAAATCCCCCTGTAAAAACAGGGGGATTTTTTTATGCTGCATTCTGATTTGTCTGTGCTGCTACGGTCAGCAGGGTGTTATCCATATTTTCAGCAAAGATGCCGTATCCGCGGGTCGGATCATTGACAAAAACATGAGTCACACCATGATACCTATGGAAACCTACCAAGATTGCATAGAATACTACACGATTTGCGAAGAAATCACACAAAATAAGAAAACAGAAAATCAGGCAAAAAGCTATTTTGATGCTGCAAGACATAAGGAAGGAGTCCATAGAATGACCGCACAAATTATCGCGATTGCAAATCAAAAAGGTGGAGTTGGCAAAACGACCACCTGTACAAATCTGGGAATCGGACTGGCAAGAGAAGGAAAGAAGGTACTGTTGGTTGACGCAGATCCACAGGGAAGTTTGACCATCAGCCTTGGATACCCGCAGCCGGATCAGCTGCCGTTTACTCTCTCCGAAGCGATGGGACATATCCTGATGGATGAGCCGATTCCACAAGGAGAAGGCATCCTTCATCACCCAGAAGGGGTGGACTTTATCCCTGCCAATATCCAGCTGTCCGGGATGGAGGTTTCACTGGTGAATGCCATGAGCCGCGAAAGCATCCTGCGTCAGTATCTGGAAACGATGAAAGAACAGTATTCTCATATTCTGATTGATTGCCAGCCGTCTTTGGGTATGCTCACCGTCAACGCTTTGGCTGCTGCTGACCGCATTATCATTCCCGTTCAGGCAGAATACCTACCGGCAAAAGGTTTGGAGCAGTTGCTTTCGACCATTGGAAAGGTGAAGCGTCAACTCAATCCCAAATTGCAGGTTGACGGAATTTTGCTCACCATGGTGGACAATCGAACCAATTTTGCAAAGGAAATTGCCGCTCTCCTGCGGGATACATATGGAAACAATATCCGTGTGTTTTGCAGCGAGATTCCTCATTCTGTTCGCGCAAAGGAGATCAGTGTCGAAGGAAAGAGCATTTTCGTCCATGACCCCAATGGCAGAGTAGCAGAAGGATATCGAAACTTAACAAAGGAGGTACTGAGCCTTGAAAAGCAGCGCGAAAAACATTCGGCTGACCTCAGTCGATGAACTGTTTTCTACCGAAGAAAGCCGTGAGGATGCCCAGCGGGAAAAGGTGGTGGAGGTTGCACTTTCCCAGCTGCATCCATTTCAAAATCATCCTTTTCAAGTCAGGGATGACCAGGCAATGCAGGAAACTGCTGACAGTATTCGGGAATATGGCGTACTGGTTCCAGCAATCGCACGTCCAGATCCGAACGGAGGATATGAGCTAATTGCCGGACACAGGCGGCATCGGGCAAGCCAGCTTGCCGGCAAGGAAACAATGCCGGTTATTATTCGGGAGCTGGACGATGATGCCGCAACGATTATTATGGTGGACAGCAATTTGCAGCGGGAAACCCTGCTGCCGAGCGAAAGAGCCTTTGCTTACAAGATGAAGCTGGAGGCGATGAAGCATCAGGGGGAACGAGCAGATTTAACTTGTGCTCAAGTTGGGCACAAGTTAGAGGGAAAGAAATCTCGGGATATTTTAGCTGAACAGGTTGGACAAAGCAGAAACCAAGTCCAACGCTATATCCGCCTGACCGAACTGATTCCCGAGCTGCTGGAGCTGGTGGATGAGCGTAAGATTGCACTGAATCCAGCATACGAGCTTTCCTTCTTAAAAAAGGAGGAGCAAACAAAACTATTGGATGCGATGGAAAGTGAGCAGACGACACCATCACTTTCGCAGGCACAGCGACTCAAAAAATTCAGTCAGGAAGGCCATCTTTCCCTTGATGTGATGCGAGCAATCCTGAGTGAGGAAAAGAAAAGTGAGGTGGACAGGGTAACGCTCACCAGTGACACCCTGCGAAAATATTTCCCGAAAAGCTACACGCCGCAGCGGATGCAGGACACCATCATCAAGCTGCTCGAACAGTGGCAGCGCAGACAAAAGGAACAGGAAAGATAAAAAGACGAACAAGCTAAGTTGTTCGTCTCAGATAGTCGTTTTGATAAATTGGAATTTATTTATTCTCTATGTTTGTGCTAAAAACCATTACAAGTCCAACAATTCCAATGATTATACCGATCAATGAAAATGGGAAATCACTATAAGAATGCAGAACGGTGCTATTCATCTCTGGACCACTGGCAGAAAGAAGTATTCCAAATAGAATAAGAGAAATCCCTTTTAAAGCTTTATTATTCATGATTATTTGCTCCTTTCTTCACTTACTGATATACCAGATTTGTCCTTTAGTCCACAAATCGCAATGACATCATTGTTTTTGTAGTTTACGATGAGTGTTTTGTCTCCGATTTTCCAATAGCATGTGTTATTTTCAGAATGGTCAGGTTCTCCCCAAACTTCTATTAACTGGTCGATTTTGTATCCGGGCAACAGGCTATTGACATCTGCTTCATTCATTTCTGCGATAGAGGCAAGGGCAGGAAGGTTATCATTGCTTTTATGATGGTAATAGCCATAAAACCATGCGCATACGCACACCAGAATGAGAACTGCCAATAAGATGAGGTATTTCTTTTTCATGGTTGTAACCTCCTTATCTGTTTTGATCTTTGGAGGATTTATCTGTTTTCCTCTTCAAAACAATCTTTATCCCAATACAAATTGCAAGTACTGCAAGCGTTCCTATCCCATAAACCAAGATGCCAGTGTACCACGGTGCAGATTGTATCACATAGAGGTCGGGGTGATTTTTGTAATCAAGATAGAGAAAAATCCCATGTCCGATAAATACGCCAACGAAGGCAGCCATAATGATGTTTATTACCTGATTGATTTTCTTTTTCACAGCTTAGCCCTCCTTCTTTTTGTATATTTTCATTGTACATCAGGAAGGGAATGCTGCGCAAGACTCCAGCTTGAATCTGTGTACTTTCTGAGAAAGTACCAAAGCTGTTTCGCGTTTTAGTTTCTTTTTAGTCCAACCTTTGTGCTCGCGGAGTTTGGTCTGTGCAAAAAGGGGGAGCGTGGTCGTCAGACTACTGCGGGAAGGGACGGTTTTGCTTTGTACAAAAACTAATCTTGTGCTCCATTCTCCGAAAGTTTGATTTTAAAATGGGGTGTAGGCTCAGCTTGCTACTTTCTCAGAAAGTACAGGCGAACATTTTTTTGATAAAAAAGATGGATTGTTGCATCTTTGTATGCAACTTTGGGGGTGTTTTGGGGTAAGAGTGAAGGGACACTTTCTGGGTGAAGAGAAAAAATAACACCAAATATGGGTGACAGCACAAAGAGAAGGTGTCCAAGACCGCAGAAGAACTCGAGAATGACAACAGAAAGGAAGTTTTCCATGACACAAACCCTGCAATTCCGATATTATTACAAAAATCAGGCAGAACAATTTCACTTTTATAAGATACCAAAGGTCCTTTTTACCGATGCCCGTTTTAAGGGACTTTCCGCAGAAGCCAAAATCCTCTATGGACTGATGTTGGACCGGATGAGCCTGTCGATGAAAAATGGCTGGATGGACAACCAAAACCGTATCTATATCTATTTTACTTTGGAAGATGCAGTGGAACTGCTGGGCTGTGGGCACGGTAAGGCAGTGCGGCTTTTTTCGGAGCTGGACAGCGTGAAAGGAATCGGGCTGATCGAGCGCAAAAAGCAGGGTCAGGGGAAGCCGGCAAAGATTTATGTCAAGAACTTTTTGGAGGATGAAGCTGCGGACGGAGATTCCGATGAAAACAAGACTTCCCAGAATCGAAACTCTGGAAAGGGGGATTTTCAAGGAAAATACGGGCAGTTTTCTCAAAATGGGAACTCTCAGCAGGGAGTGACTTCCGATTTTCAGAAGTCTGCACTTTTGAAAAAAGAAAGTCCAGACATTCCTTTTTCGGGAAGTCTAGACTTTTCAAAATCGAACGGAAATAATACTGATCTCAGTAAGACTGAGAGAAACGATACAGAATCTTTTTATGATTCGATGGATGGGATGGAATGCGCGCGCGAAAAACAGGAAATGGAACAGCTTATCCGAAGAAACATTGAGTATGATGTTTTGTTTTTGCGAAACCCATCCTGTGACAGGGAAATCGACGAAATTGTTTCGCTTATGACCGAAGTGGCAACCAGCAGGAGAAGCATGATTCATCTGGACAAGCAGGATATTCCGCAACCGATGGTGAAGGAGCGGTTGCTGAGTTTGCAGTGCGAGCATATCGAATATGTACTGGAACGGATGCAAAGCAGCACTGCCAAGATACATAACATCCGCTCCTATCTTCTGACCGCTCTGTATCATGCGCCAGAGACGATCCACCACTACTATGCTGCGCAGATGCGAGAGTCAAATGATTGAGTGGATATTGCTTGCTTACAAAGTTCATTTTACTCCTGATACAGAAAAAATATCGAGAATGTAGTTGTGTGTCAGTTGTTTGGCTGTTTATGTTCAGATATTTTTAGAAAATTTCTGTGATAAATGAGTGTAAGTTTGGAATAATATTATATGCCTTGGATCAAAAATAAATACAAAATGTATTTATTTTTGATAACGCATGTGCTATGATATATAAAAGGAGGGTGTTAAGATGAGCGATAAACTACATCTACTCAATTATTCTGTTGAAGGCATCAAGACATTGGATCAAAAAATATCTTTGTCCTTTTATAAAAAAACAATTCCTCAAGATCTAGACATACAGGAGTATAATGTTAAAGGAATTTATGGTATGAACGGTTCAGGCAAATCCGGTATCGTAAATTCCGTAGAAATCTTGAAAAACCTTCTTGTTAATCCGGAATATTTGAATAATCCGATTGTTCAAAATAATTTGGATGCAATTATCAATAAAAAAGTTCAAAAGTTATCAATAGAAGCTGAATTTATTACTAGCGTGTTTTCAGATATAATCTATTATTACACAATTACATTAACCAGAGATACCTATGAGAAATATGTAATATCCTATGAGGAATTAGATGCCAAAAAGGCAAATTCTAGAACTAACTCATCAGAGGTTCTTTTTAAAGTAGCTGATGGAGAAATCCAGTTTGTTAAAAAAGACGGAGAAAATGAGAAATTCTACGATAGAATTTTAAATAAGATGACAAATCTGTTATCAAAGAGTTCTATGTGTGCTTTATTTCGAAATAAAATTCTTACTGATTTACATGAAGAAATATTGAATAATAACCGAAAAGAAATAGATGATTTATCAGCTGGTTTAGTATTCTTGATGACACTAGGAACAAAACTACATGTTTATCTGGATGAATCGGATGATCATAGGAAATATTTTGTGACAAAATCATTTGAAACTCCGGATAGCCTAGAAAACAATTTTCCTCTTTTCAATGAAATGTTTAGGTATTTTGTTGAAGCAGAGAGTGACCATATTAATATTATTTCTGTTTATGGAAATCTTGTAAGCCAAAAAGCATATAAAAAATATGAAAATATAGTTGCCAATTTATGTGAATTTCTTCAAATTTTTAAATCAGATTTACAGGACATCGAGATTGATAAAAGAGAAAATCAAGATGGATATGTTTGTAATTTAATAATGGTATACGATTCTTATAAGATTCATGCAGAGTTTGAAAGTACAGGTATTAAAAAACTGATTAAACTATTTGCATATCTCAGAGAAATGGTTCATGGAGGAATCGTATTTATTGATGAATTTGATTCAAATTTACATGATGTTTATTTATGTGCATTGCTGGAGTATCTAATGGAGTATGGTAAAGGCCAGCTTTGCTTTACGACTCATAATCTTGGACCGATGGATATTTTAAAACGTCGTAAAAAATCCATCGATTTTCTATCTGCTGATCATAAGATTTATCCATGGATAAAAAGTGGAAATTATTCTCCATCTAAACTTTACAGGAATGGAATGATTGAAGGTTCCCCATTTAATGTCGATTCTACTGATTTTATAGGTATATTTGGAACAGGAGAGGAGAATGATTGATGGGGCTTCAGCTAATCTTTGTTGTTGAGACAAATTCAAAATCTAAATCAGACTGGATTTATATTAAAGATACGGTTGAACGATTTTATCAATATGACCAACATCATGTGAAATTTACTCCTGTATACATGGATGGAAAGGGGAAATATCAAGGAAAAAAGAAAGAAGTTAATAGATTGATTTCTCAGTACTCTTCTACCTCCAAAACAAATCAAAGTAAAGTAATATATTGCTTTGATTGCGATGATTATGATGTTAAACGAGAGGATTCCGAGTTTTTGAAAGAGGCGGAAAAATACTGTAATACCAACGGATACGATTTTATTTGGTTCTGTAAAGATATAGAGTGTGTCTATCTAGGTAAAAAGATTGAAAGACATGATAAGCAACGTCAAGCTGCAAATTTTAAAGCAAAGAAACAAATTAATAAGATTGACCCTAAAAAACTACAGTATAAAGCTTATCAAAATAATACAAGTAATATTTTGAGGATTTTGGATCAGCATCTTTCAAGAAAAGAGATCGTATCTAAATAAGGCTTAAAAAAGGAACTCCCAATTTTGGAGAGTTCCTTTTCTTTTGTGTCTTACCAATTTATAAAAACTCATTCAGCTTTGATGGTGAGCTGAAAAATTGATATTTTATAAACAGCTTTAATAGATTCAACCTACAAACAAAGTGATTCTTGAGGTGTAATAGTATTGCTAGTTTTATATAAATTTTTCATAAGAAGGAGGAACCCAGTATGCAGGACGAAGTACGGGAAAAATCGGTTGCTTTTGTTATCCGGGTTGGGAAAAACGGAGGAAAATTGACCGCTTCCATGCTCAAGTATGCGATTGAGCGATATCTCGAGCAGCAAAGAAATCCCAGAGCACCCCATGGGAAACAGAGTGTCAAAAGTCTGGTTAGACAGGGAGCCGGGGTGCAGAATATCGAAATCACAGATAAAAATATCCGCTCCTTTCAGTCGGTCGCACGAAAGTATGGGGTGGATTATGCGCTCAAAAAGGATACTTCCAGTCAGCCTCCACGCTATCTCGTTTTCTTTAAGGCAAGAGACACGGACGCGCTGACTGCCGCCTTTCGAGAGTTTTCTGGCAAGCAACTAAAACGGAGTAAGAAGCCTTCGATTCTGGTGCAGCTCAAAAAGTTCCAGGAACAGATTATGAATCATGACAAAGCCCGGAACAGAGTTAAAAATGGAATCGAGCGATAGTAGCGTATCAATAGAAGGGGGAAGAACACTGAATACACAGAAGCTAAAAGAAAGTATTATGCCAAATCTGCCGTATCTGTTCATCTTCTGGCTGATGGATAAGATCGGGGAAGCCTATCGCCTGTCGGATACAGTGAACCGTTTTTCGAGAATTATCGATGCAATCAATGGACTTGCAAAACTGGGAGAGAGACCGTTCCCAAGCCTGCACCCGTTTGATATGCTGGTTGGTGTTGTGGGAGTGCTTGTGATTTGGCTGATTGTTTCCTTAAAGAAAAAAGATGCCAAGAAATACCGCAAAGGGGTGGAGTATGGCTCAGCAAGATGGGGTACCTCAGAAGACATCAAACCGTATATTGACCCTGATTTCAGCAAGAACATTCTGCTCACCCAGACCGAGCGGATTATGGTAGGGCGAAATAAACAGCCCAAATATAATATCAACAAAAATGTACTGGTGATTGGTGGCTCCGGTTCCGGTAAGACGCGATTTCATATCAAGCCAAATCTGATGCAGATGAATGCCAGCTTCATTGTTACCGACCCGAAAGGAACCGTTATTGAGGAGTGTGGGAAAATGCTGGTGGAAGGTGGATATAAAATCAGGGTGCTTAACCTGATCGACTTTTCCCAGTCTATGAAGTATAATCCATTTCGCTATCTCCACTCGGAAAACGATATCCTCAAACTGGTCAACTGCATCATGGAAAACACCAAAGGGGAGGGGACGAGCGGCGGTGAAGATTTCTGGCAGAAGGCGGAAGCGCTCTATTACCAGGCACTGATTGCTTATATCTGGTATGAGGCACGGCCGGAAGAAAAGAACATGAACACCTTGCTTGCGATGCTCAATGCAAGCGAGGTGCGGGAAGAGGATGAAACATTTGAGAATGCGGTGGACAAGCTCTTTCGAGAGCTGGAGCAAAAGAATCCAGAACACTTTGCAGTGAGACAGTATAAGAAATATAAGCTTGCGGCGGGCAAAACAGCAAAATCCATCCTGATTTCCTGCGGAGCCAGACTTGCTCCCTTTGATATTGCAGAAGTTCGCAGTCTGATGTCGGATGACGAGCTTGAAATTGACCGGGTTGGACATGAAAAAACAGCATTATTTGTGGTGGTGTCGGATACCGATACCACCTTTCATTTTATCGCGGCAATGATGTACACCCAGATGTTCAATGTTCTCTGTGATGAAGCACTTCGATGCGGTGGAGCACTGCCTGTCCATGTGACATGTTTGTTGGATGAGTTCGCAAACCAGAAGATACCGAATTTTCAGCATATCATCAGCGTCATCCGAAGCCGAGAGATATCCGCGCACATTGTCGTGCAGACCCAGTCTCAGCTCAAAGCGATCTATAAAGATCACGCAGAAACGATTGTTGGCAACTGTTCCTGTGTGTTGTTTTTGGGTGGAAAAGAGCGAAGTACCCTGAAAGAAATCTCCGAGATGCTTGGTAAAGAGACAATTGATCTCTATAACACCAGCGTGACTAAGGGGAATCAGGAGAGTCATGGACAAAATTTTCAAAAGCTGGGGAAGGACTTGATGAGTCCCGACGAGATTGCAGTGATGGACAACAGCAAATGTATTCTTCAGGTTCAGGGTATTCGGCCATTTTTCTCGGACAAATATGATATAACACGCCACCCACAGTATAAAAAGCTTTCTGATTATCATTCGAAGAATCGATTTGATGTGAGACAATACCTGTCCCACTACCTTAAGGTGCAGAGCGAAGATCAGTATGAGGTGTTTGAGGTGGAAGTGGAATAATTTTGTAGAAAAAAGGAAAATACTGGAAAACATGAGGAGGATTATGTTATACTATAAATAGATATGAAGAGAAGGCGAATTTTAACTCCATATTACAGTGATATTGAGAATCTAGCAGTTGGTAGTATGGCTTCACCTAGCTTGTACAGTTGCATGTCATAATAAGATTTTGTGCTGAGAATGAATTATTCGACAGGATGCCACCAGCTAGGTGTTGGATGAAATGGTGTTAAACTGCCTGATCAGCCGGATTCTGGTTGGCAAGGTCAAGAAAGTTAATGGTCAGAAGGTACAGGAAGTCAGGATTGTTTATAATTTTGTTGGAGAGATTTCACAGTGATTAAATAAACTACGGAGCTCCTCTGGCAAAACACAGAAAGGATCTCCATTTAATGTTGATAAATATGAGGTGAAGTGTTTATGGATGAAAGCATGTCACACGTTTCTCTTTCAGTCGAAAAAAGAGAAGATGAAATATATATTCCGCCAAAACAAAGCGCTAATACGCTATTTCGTTTTTTTAAGAAACCAGAATATCTGTTTGCTTCTATTGAGAAGAAAGCAATGATTCCCCGATATTATGGCGAAAACATTGATTATTTGAATATAGGTTTTCATCAAATAGCATATCCCATGATTTGTTTCTGTGATATAACAGTTCACAAATTAGGTGAACATATGGATTTATATGGGAAATACGGGATTGCGTTTTCGAAAACTTGGGGAATACAGAAAGGAATTCAGCCTTTACAATATGTAAATAAGCATTCTATATTATGCCACGATTTTTCGGAGGCTTTTAAAACCTCTATTATGGAAGGGAAAGAAGATTCTGCAACCAATTTTCTTTTGACTCAAATGTACTATATGAAACCGATAGAGGGAACAATGCCTCGAGAAGGGAAAAATATAAAGAAGAACTTTACAGATGAGTGTGAATGGAGGTATATACCAAACATTTCTGCAATAGACCTTCCTCAAGTAGTAACCGAAAGCGATATGGCTTCTATAAATGTACTTAATAGGACGATAAGTGAAACTGCTGCTGTCTGGCTTAGGTTTGATTTTGATGATATCAAATACATTATTTTACAGACAAGTCAAGATTTTGAAAAAATATGCGTTTTTTTAGACGGAGTAATTGCAGATGAATCTATTCGTCGGAAGTTGATTTCAAAAATTATTATATGGGATGAAGCAAAGGAGGATTTTTAATGTTTTCGAATTTTAAAGACGCATTCATTAGAAAGCCACAGTTTACTACTCAAACACCAAAATCTGTGCTGGATGTATTAAGCAAAGATTTACCAGATGGATTTAGATATATTAATGACCATAATGGTTTTTGCAGAATTGATTGTGATGGTGTAATGGATTTTGGAGAGTTACGACTTCAAATACCAGAGGAAGCTAAATCTCTATTTGCAGAACTTGATACAGTTACCATGAATGATGTGATTACTTATGCGCAGAACTCACAAACAAATATTGAAGTTTTGCCAGATCCGGATGGCTTTTTTACTGTAAATGGAAAGAAAATTAATGTTGATAAATTCGTTATTGCCCCATTGAAAGACTTACAATTAAGAAACGGAAAAATGTATATTATGGCACCACCGTTTCCCCCTCCGTTTCCTATAGAAGTAGCTGGAAACGGTTTTTCGCTTACTATAATGGTTCAGCAACAAGTCATCAATAGTATCACAAAAGTCAAAATAGGGACAGTAAGTAAATCTGTGTTGAATATAAATTATATATTTGAACCAAAAGCAGAAGGAAAATTGACTTTGAATATAACTATGTGTCCATCATCTTCCGCATATGAAACACTTGCTGCCAAAGAAATTTTCAATGCCTTTATTCGTGGAGAGGGTACTTTATGTGGTGCTACTATTCGATCAAACGAAAAAAATATTACTAATACAGTTCCTGATGAGGTTATCCGATTTTGGCATCAAATAGTCGATGTGGAAAAAGCAATGGATATTAAGTTTGATGTCACCAAAGAAATGACTTTTGATGATATAAAAATAATTAAAGAATTGCATAGGTGTTTTGTTGAAGGTATGCCCTTCAAGACTTATTTAAACGAAAACACCCTCCGTGGCATTGGAGAATTTATGCATGACTCAATTGAAATTGGAAAGGAAATATTATTTGAGTACACTGAGAGAGGTCAAATTGATCTATTGGGGGCTACTATAAAGTGTTATAAGCTAACTGGCATATTTGGCGGAGCGGTTAACGAGATTCAAGAACCCAAAGAAGGAACTTCTGGAGAATTTTTCGTAAGGATGTGTCCAGTTGAAGGCAAAAAAATGTACTCCGCAACACAGTATTTTAGGAGTAAAGATTCGTTGGTAGAATACCAAAAAGATCGGAAACACATTGAACGCTTACAAAGTGCAACGGAATTGAAGTAAGTGTATGTAGTATCACTATAACCCTTCTCTTAACCGAGTAGGGTTATTTTTTGACCATTTTTGAACTCATCACTTGATATTGTGGCAAAGACGTGATTAGTCCCGATTAGATTGCAGTAATGGACAACAGCAAATGCATTCTTCAGGTTCAGGGTATCCGACCATTTTTCTCGGATAAATATGATATAACACGCCACTCATAGGATAAAAAGCTTTCTGATTATAATTCAAAGAATCGATTTGATGTGAAACAATACTTGTCCCACTATCTTAAGGCGCAGAATGAAGATCAGTATGAAGTGTTTGAGGTGGAAGTTTGATGTTTTACTAAAATCTTGTAATTGATAGAAAATATGATATAATCTATCAATGAAGAATTAAAAGGAATTTTATAAAATAATGTTTTTAGAATAGTGAGGGTAAATAATGAGAAAAAACAAGAGTAAGATTACATGGAATGTGTTAATAACATTGATTATTAGTTTAACAGGAATTGTTTTGTCAATACAAGCGAATAATATTTCAAAGCTCCAAGCGGAGATTGCAAGAAATTCTACTTTACCTGTAATAATGATAGACGAGAAAGTAACAGCAGAAAACTCATTAAATGGAGAAGAAAGAAGTATAATTGAGATTTATAATCTTGACGGTAAGATGAATAACTATCAGTCGAGCATTATTACTTTTTTGAGTTGTGAATTTTCAGATTCAGAGCTAGGTGCATTTAATAGCTGTAGTGTACCGATAGTTGGTTATTATCTTTTTAATACTGATTATAATAACGTTTATGGAAAGATTGACCATAAAGATTCTATTGATAATTATGCTCTGCTACATGATTTACAAAAGGATATATTACAATATAATAGAGAAAATGATAAGAAACAGACAATACTTGCAAGCCTGCAGTCATATCTGGAAATTAGCTATTTAAACTTATTGGGTGAAGAAAGTAAATTATATTATCAAATCGAACCACATAAGATTACATTAGTCGACACTGAATTTGGAAAAACTCAGTTTGAAAAATATAGATATCTAGTGAAGGAAGGATACGGAATGAATCCTAATAACACCGGAGCTATTTCCGTCGATAATTTGATTAAAAATATTACAAATATCTTGTCATTGGATACCATCCAGTTTTATGACGATGGGACAAAATCTAAAGATGAGAAGGCGAATTCTTCAGACAATGATCTATTTGACAATCTCATTTGTACTATAGTGGGTGCTATTTTAGCCATGTTAGGTGGAACATTTGTTCCTGCATATGAACAAAAGAAGAAAGAAAAGCATGCAGCAGCTATTTTGTATTATGATCTAAAAAGTATTGGAAAGTATTTAACAAATGAGGTATGTTCAGCAAATTTAAGATATTCCCAGAATTGGCAGGAAATGGTAGGAGCATGTTCTTTTTTAGAGGATAAATATGTTGATCTCCTCTATGATATTTACGATGAAGTTTATAATTATAATTGTAGTTATAAAGAAAATGAGGACAGAGATAGCCTAAAAGAGTATCAGAATTTGAAGCGAATGATGATTGATAAATCAGATGATGATAGCAAAAAAAATTATGATCAGTTGATAGAAAAATTAGAAAAGGTTTTAAAAGAAAATTGGATAATTATGGTACTGCGAGAGATTAAAAACTTTTTCCATACATTCTAGAATATATTTTTGATATATTGTAGTAGACTTCTCCAGAAACAAGCAGTATGAGGGAACTGGATTGGGGTTAGCATTTGTGAAGGAAGTAGTCGATCCGTACTGTAGGAGTATTTTTGTAAAAAATACATTGTCATCAGGCAGTTTATCTATTCTGTCTTTTCTAGATATTATGCTATGATTGGATAAGTTGCAGGAAAGAGATTCTGTGTTGTAAATCTTTTAATAAATATTATTTGGACATGGTTTTAGCCTATTTAAAGATGTTTTGTTAACGCAATCACATCGAAGGGCGACAGACCATGTCCGTTTTTATGAATTGAAATATAATTTATCCGCAGTTGAATATTGCTCATTATTTTTAAAGGAGCACGCCAATTAATATCTGCACTATCGTAAGATGAAGAATAGAGATTAGTAAAATTCTTGAAGTGACGAATAATAGAAAATATTGAAGGATTGTGTTATAATTCTAATAGGTAAATAAAAGTTCATGTTTATATTGCAGTACTCATGAGCGACATCTACTGCGACAAGAGAGGATGTGATAGTGTGGCAGAAAGTAAATATAATTTTGAGCGACTGACACCAACTGGTAATGTGAATATAGATGTTTATGTGCAAGCGATTGATTTTGTATTTAAGCATCCTGATATTAAAAATGTAGCTATTTCAGGTGCTTACAGTGCTGGAAAAAGTAGTGTATTAGAGTCATACAAGAACAGGCATGGCGAACTAAATTTTCTACATATCTCACTTGCACATTTTCAATCACCAAATAAAAAAAAGAACGAAGAAGTAAATGAAAAAAAGAACGAAGAACCAGAGGTAAAGGAATCCGTACTAGAAGGGAAAATTCTAAATCAGCTCATACATCAGATTCCATCAGATAAAATTCCTCAAAGCAATTTCAGGGTGAAAAAAAGAATTAGTACCGAAAGTATCATAGCAAAAACATGTGAGATAATTGTCTTTTTAGCTACAATTATCTATTTTTTGTGTTTTGATTGGTGGAAAAGCTATGTATCAACCTTACCCGTAAATAGGTTGAAAACAATTTTAGAGTTATCTACACATCCCTATGCATTAATGATAAATGGGATCATTCTAATAGGATTATTATGGCTTTTTATATATGGACTTATTAAAATTCAAAAAAATAAAAATGTTTTCCGTAAGTTAAACCTACAAGGTAACGAGATTGAAATATTTGAAGAAAGTGATGATTCCTACTTTGACAAATATCTCAATGAGGTGTTATACCTCTTTGAAAATGCAGATGCCGATGTTATCGTGTTTGAAGATATGGATCGGTTCAATGCAAATAGAATTTTCGAGCGTCTTCGTGAAGTGAACACACTTGCAAACATCCAACTTCAAAAAGAAAATAAAAAGGTGCTGCGTTTTTTCTATTTGTTGCGCGATGATATTTTTACCTCTAAAGATAGAACAAAGTTCTTTGATTATATTATACCTATTGTACCGGTTGTAGATGGTTCTAACTCCTATGATCAGATTATTTCTCATTTCAAAAAGAGTGGATTCTTCGAAAAGTTTGACAAAAATTTTTTGCAGGGATTATCTCTGTACATTGATGATATGCGTCTATTGAAGAATATCTACAACGAATTTGTGATTTATTTCAACAGGCTGAATATAACAGAACTTGATTGTAATAAAATGCTTGCGATAATCGCGTACAAAAACTTATTTCCGCGTGATTTTGCTGATCTTCAACTTAACCAGGGGTTTGTCTATACTCTATTTACTAGTAAAGAATTTTTTGTTGAAGAGGAAACAAAGAAACTTATTGAGCAAATTTCGGAAAAAGAGCACGAAATTATATTATCACAAAATGAACATTTAAAAAAGGTCAGAGAATTGGATGTTGTGTTTGAAGATAAGAAACCCACGAATTATAGGTATAAAGGTGATTTATCTGAAGAAGATCAAATCGAGTATTTAGAACGTAAGCAAGCTCTTGAAAATAAGTTAAATAATAAGATTCCGGCTATTAAAGATGAAAAGTTTGCACTAGAACGTGAACTTGTTTTGCTAAAAAGCAAGCAATTAAAAGACATTATAACAAGAGAAAATATAAGTTTTATATTTAATGTCAAAAGCACAAATGAGATTGGAACAGTAACAGATTTTAATGAGATTAAGAGCAGCGAATATTTTGAGCTGTTAAAATATCTTATTCGCAGTGGCTATATTGACGAGACCTATGCTGACTATATGACTTATTTTTACGAAAATAGCCTAAGTCGTATTGATAAGACTTTCTTGCGTAGTGTAACTGACAAAAAGGCCAAAGAATATACCTATCAACTAAAGAATCCGCATATGGTCGTATCACGACTCAGATTAGTGGATTTTGATCAAGAAGAGATTCTTAATTTTTCTTTGCTTACATATTTACTGCATACGCAAACTTATGTTGAATATCTGGAGAGATTTATTGATCAACTTAAAGAAACAAATAATTTTAAATTTATCGGTACATACTTTGATGTGACATCTGAAATGCCAGCCTATATTAAATATATGAATATAATGTGGCCAGAAGCATTTTATACAGCTTTGAGCAATCAAAGTCTTTCAGAAAGTCAAATCCGAAAATATTCAATATATTCTCTTTATTATTCTGATGAAAACACTATAGAGTTGGTTAATAAAAGCAACTGTCTTTGTGACTATATTTCTAATAGTCGTGATTACCTTGCAATAGAAAATGCTGACATTGATAAACTAATTCATGGGTTTAAGTCACTTGGAGTATGTTTTGTTGGATTTGATTATGAAACTCTAAATCAGGAGTTGTTTCACGCAGTTTGCCAGGAATCTTTGTATGAAATTAATGCTGAGAATCTACAACTTATTGAAACAAAAATCTTGAACATCAATAATAATGACGATATTCTTCATAAGAATTATACGCTTTTACTTTCACACCCTGATTCGGCTATAACTCAGTACATGAATCGTAATATCAATAAATATTTCGATGTTGTATTGCAGATATGTAAAGAAACGATTCTGGATGACGAAAATGTTGCTGTTTTAGTGTTGAACAATCCTGAAATTACAATGGAAAATAAGCGTCAGTATATTTCTTCCTTGCAAACTCATATTGTTTCTATTAATGAAATTGTTGATCATGATTTATGGCCTCAGTTATTGGATGCTGATATAGTACAATATTCAGAGCGTAATATTATGGATAGTTTCAATGGATTGAAACTATCTGAAAGTGTCATCTCTTTTATTAACAGATGTGACCTCAAGTTAGATTTTTCAAAACTTGAGTATGAAAAATCCATCAGAGAAAATTTCTTTGACTGTTTGATAGAATGTGGTGCTATTATAAACTCAAAGTATGAAGAAATATTGGTATCGCTTGGGTGGTATTATACTAACTTTAGTATTAAGAATATATCTGATGATAAAGTGATGATTTTAATCAACACAAGCATTATAAGAATGACAGCAGACAATTTGAAGTCTTTAAGAGAGAACTATCCAGATCATGTACTTTCTTTTATACGCAAGAACATAGAGGAATATGTAAATATAATGTCTAGTGATTTGTTTTCACAAAAGGAGTTATTGGAGATACTTTCTTGGGAGATTAGTGATGAACTTAAAATCAAACTTCTTGAATTTTCTGATAATGCAATCTCTGTGATAGGAAAGAATTATTCTACAGAAGTATGTTTATATATCCTTAATAGTAATTTTGAGAATTCTGATCTGATGTCTCTGTTTTCATCTTTTGAACAGTGGGATGACTTAATTCAAGCTAAGATATTTGACTATGCAGTAAGAAGTATCCCAAGCATTATAAATAATTTAGGAGATGTTTCAGAAAAATTAAAAGATAATCTTCTTCACACCGATAAGTTGGATAAATCCATCAAAATTAATCTTTTTGTCGCCATGATACCGACTCTGAGTCCTAAGCAGATTGATAAAGGTCTCACTTTGCTCGATTTGAGCCAATATTCTAAAATATTTGATGAACGCAGTCGACCCAAATTTGAGATCAGTTCTGAAAGTAAAAAATTATTAGGCGCTTTCCAAAAAAATGGGCTAATTTATGACTATGAAGAAGACCAAAATAGGGAGGGATATTACAAAATAGTTAGAAAGAAGCAAGTAAATTCAAAATAAATTGCTTAAAAATACTCCCAGCCACAACAAACCGTTGTCTGAAAATTCATGTTTTCGGACAGCGGTTTTTTATATATAGAAAGAAAATAAACCCATAGTGA
>ERZ780150.308-NODE-308-length-46644-cov-7.678358_pt1 | contig 46644 bp, 33 predicted proteins | sample MGYA00511019_ERZ780150 | MGnify/ENA primary metagenome ERZ780150 (study PRJEB29588, sample SAMEA2151633) | human gut metagenome | biome: human gut; feature: human-associated habitat; material: faeces | place: Denmark | collected 2008/2010 ...
GTTACCTCCACATTCTTTTTTATTTTGAATGTCCGCAAAATCCGTCCTACATCGGAAGGACGCCACGGACAATCAAGGTTATGGATTGCTATGAGCCTGTCCTGCACGTTCGTACCTGCTCCCATCTTAGGAGTAGAACCGAACAGCACACGGACTTCGCCGCTTCTGACCTTGCCGAACAACTCTTTTTTCTGTGCATCCGTGGTCGCTTCGTGAATAAAGCGTACCTGCTCCGCAGGGATACCACGGGCTATCAGCTTCTCCCTCATATCGTCGTAGACATTGAAAGTACCGTCATTTTTCGGGGTGGACAGGTCGCAGAACACAAGCTGCGTCGCTTTGGTATCGGCGTGTTCCTCCCAGATACGGTACACATTATCCACGCAGGCATTGACTTTACTGTCTGGGTCATCTGGCAGCATCAGGTCAATCATTCTCTGGTCAAGAGCCAGTTTCCGCCCGTCATTGGTTATCTTGAGCATATTGTCGATGTTCGGCTCGACAAGCCTTGCCCTGACTTTCTCAGCCCGCTTCGCAAGGGAAGCTACCATCTCGGTCTGTATCTCGCTCGGCTTGGTCTTAATATTGTGGTAATTGACCTTTGGCACGGGGAGCTTTAGCATATCGGCGGTCTGAATATCCGCCACCTCACGGAACATCTGCATCAGCTCTGGCAGGTTATAGAACTTGGCAAACCTCGTCTTGGCTCGGTAATTTGTGCCTTCGGGTGCTAATTCCAGAGCTGTAACCGTTTCTCCAAAGGTAGAAGCCCAACTGTCAAAATGCTGCAAACCGTTCTGTGCAAGGGTGTCATACTGCAAGTACCTCTGAACGGAGTACAGCTCAACCATTGAATTGCTGACAGGCGTACCCGTTGCGAAAACCGTGCCACGGTTGCCCGTGATTTCGTCCAGATAGCGGCATTTCATAAAGAGGTCGCTTGATTTCTGGGCTTCGGTCTGGGCGATACCGCCTACATTTCGCATCTTGGTGTAGAGGTACAAATTCTTATAAAAATGGCTCTCATCAATGAAAAGCCTGTCAACGCCGAGCTGTTCAAAGTCGATAACCGTATCCTTACACTTGGTGTCGTTAAGCTTTTCGAGCTTCGTCTTGATTGCCTTTCGGGTTTTCATTAGCTGTTTGACCGTGAACTGCTCGCCTTTGGAAGCCTGCACATCGTCAATGCCACGCTCAATATCATCAAGCTGCTTCTCCAACTGTTCCCGCTGTCGTTCTATGCTCATCGGAATTTTTTCAAACTGAGAATGCCCAATAATGACTGCATCATAGTCGCCTGTGGCAATCCTACCGCAGAACTTCTTGCGGTTTCCCGTTTCAAAATCCTGCTTTGTTGTAACAAGGATATTTGCACTCGGATAGAGCCGCAGATACTCAGAAGCCCACTGACCGACAAGATGATTCGGCACAACAAACATAGATTTCTGGCATAAACCGAGCCGTTTGCTTTCCTGTGCGGCGGCTACCATTTCAAAGGTTTTTCCTGCTCCCACCTTATGGGCAAGAAGCGTATTGCCGCCATAAAGGATATGGGCGATAGCGTTGACTTGATGGAGTCTTAGTGTGATTTCTGGACTGATACCTCCAAAAGTGATATGGCTTCCGTCATACTCACGGGGTCGCACAGAGTTAAAAGTGTCGTTGTAATAACGGACAAGGCGGTTTCGCCGTTCTGGGTCTTTCCATAACCAATCCTGAAACGCCTGCTTGATGACTTCCTGCTTCGCCTGTGCCGCCGTGGTTTCCTTTGCATTGAACACCGCTTTTTTATTGCCGTGTTCGTCATACACATAATCAAAGATACGGGTGTCACGCAGGTTTAAGGTGTCCTCAATAATACGATAGGCGGAAGCCCTTTTCGTACCATAGGTGCTGTCCGCCTTTACATTCCCCATATCGGAGCTTTTATTCTCTATGAACCAGTCACCGTTTATCGGGGTGTATCGTACCTTTAATCTTCCTGCGGCATAGCTTGACGGAGTTAAAAGCTCCATCACAAACCGCTGTATATCTTCCTGCGGTATCCAAGTCGCACCCAAGCGAACAGAGATTTCCGCCGCCGAGAGGTCTTTGGGAATGACCTTTTTCAAGGCTTCCACATTAACTGCAAGCTCTGGGTCATTCTTCGCAGCAAGCTCCGCAACCGTCAGCTTGTTGCGGACATTTCCCGACAGATACTCGTCTGCGGCTACATAGGAAATAGGCTCACAGTTCGGTACTTTGAAGATAACACCTTGTAAATCCTGCACAAGCTCAGCCTGCGTTTTGCCTGTGAGCTGCTCCATATAAGGCAAATCAACACGGGCTTTCTCTCCGATAGAGAGGGCAAGGGCTTCGCTTACAGTTTCAACCGAAGTTACTTCTCGGTGGGGTTTGATAGTCCGCTTCGTGAACATATCTGCCTTCCGTTTGAAGTTGCCCTCATCATCAAGCACCTCCAGAGAACATAAAAGGAAGTAGCTCTCATCTGAAGCAAAAGCAAGATAGTTTCCTCGGCTGTTGATTAGACCGTATTTTGCGGTATAAACATCATACAGACGGTTGAGGTTTTCCTGCTCGGTGCGTATCATTTCCTCTGGGTAATCATCGGTCTGATACTCAATGAGCTTACGCACACAGTCACGGATTTGGATAAGCCCTTTGATACGGTTTTCTGCGGTCATCGACACAGAAGCAGGTTGCATACGGTCATTCTCTCGGAAGTAAACCCTGCCGTCCACCAGAGTAAAAGAGAAGTTACGCACATTCGGGTCAGCAGGAACGGAAAGCTCCTGCTCATCAGAGATTTCATCAACCCCATTATCAAGCTCTGGGATTTCGCCGTTTATCCTCTGAACTGCATTGGACAGAAACTCGGAAAGTGGTATATCCTTACAGGCTTTACAAACAGGCTCAAAAGTACCAAAGCGTGTGCTTTCCATCTTTATTTCGCCCAACACCATTTCGGGGTGTTCGACAAAATATCTGTTCATCGTAACACCGTTTTCGTCCGTATCAAGGTGTACCCAGTCTGGCTCTATATCCATCACTCGCTCACGCTTTTGCAGGATAAGAATATCGCTCGTGACCTCCGTGCCTGCGTTTGCCTTAAAGGTGTTGTCAGGCAGACGGATAGCACCTAAAAGCTCGGCTCTCTGGGCGATATACTTGCGTACCTCTGGACTTGCTTTATCCATCGTACCCTTTGAGGTAATGAACATCACAACGCCGCCGGCACGGACTTTATCCAGAGCCTTTGCAAAAAAGTAGTCGTGTATGAGAAATTTCTGGGCGTTGTATCGGCTGTCATTGACCCTTATCTCCCCAAACGGCACATTGCCGAGGACTACATCAAAATGGTCGTCTGGGAGATTCGTTTTCTCAAAACCCTCAATGGCAATGTTCGCTTTTTGGTAGAGCTGCTTTGCAATCCTGCCTGTGAGAGAGTCGATTTCCACACCGTGAAGCTTGCTGTTTTGCATACTTTCGGGAAGCAGACCAAAGAAATTGCCTGTACCGCAGGACGGCTCCAAGATATTGCCCTGTGAAAAGCCCAGGCGGTCAAGTGCGCCATACATCGCCCTGATAACAACAGGCGGCGTATAAAAAGCGGTCAGCGTTGACTCCATAGCGGCACGGTATTCCTCTGGGGAAAGGCTGGCATATAGCTCCTTAAACTCCCCCGCCCACGCCGCATTGTGTTCATCAAATGCCATAGAAAGACCGCCCCAACCAACATACCGAGATAGGACTTCCTGTTCTTCAGGTGTGGCAAGGCGGTTTTCGATTTCAAGCTCGTGTAGCAGGTTGATTGCCACCATATTGTTACGGAACTTTTCTTTTGCTCCGCCGATACCGATGGCATCATCGGTAATACGGAAATTATGACGGTCTGTGGCAGGAGCTTCCGTTTTTTCTTCGGGTGGTAATTCGGTTTTTTCCTGTTCCAATAGCTTTTGGATATATTCGATTTTCTCCACTCGGTTTATCGGAAAACCCACATTGTTCTGGAATGTGATGTCACGCAGGGACACATCGCCGCTGATTTTCCCGATGCTCTCAATAAGATATTTACGGTTGTCTATGATGATTTCCCTGCCTATGAGGTCGTCTGTGGATTGCTCCGTTTCAATGGCAGGAGCTTCTGAGCCATTCAGTTTATCGGCATACACCTGTGGTTTTTCTTCGGCTTCCTCGGCTGTCCTGTACCAATCACTTTCGGTAGCCATAATCTCATCAAGGAACTTCTCGTCCTCTTGGGTCAGCTCGGTGTGCTGTTCCAAAAATGGGATAAACTCATCTCTGCCACGGAGCAGGCTTTCTCGGTCATCTCCATATAGCTGTTCGCCCTTTGGCGATAAGGCATAATCGTAAAAATTCTTAATGTGGGCAATTAAATCGCCCTCACCATCGCCAATATCAAACCGCCCTTCATAGTTAAATTTCTCGCCGCCGATAACAGCCTTGATAACAAAATCTGTCTTGTGATACCACCCGATATTTTTATCGCCCTCACGCTCACGGTGCTGTTTCTCGTCCAAAATACCAAGCATCTTATTACCCAGAGCAAAGCTCAAATCCGTATAGCGGTCATTAAGCTGTCTGTCATAAAAGGCAGGGTGTTCGGAAAAACCGATAGAAAACTGTATTCCGTCCTGCTTTTCCTCGGACGGTGCTTCTGTCCTCTGTTTCTCGGTTACGACCACCTTCAGATGGTCGTTTGCAGGATTTTCCGTTAGCTTTTCTTCAAAGTCAGCTCGGCTGTATTCCTGCCCCAAGATAGGGAACTCGGCATTTTGCAGGTAGACCTTTTCCTCAGTAAGTGTTGCAATCTCATATTTATCAGCACCGATATACACCACATCGCCCTCATTGTAGAGGTAGCAAAATGGGTGCAGCTCCCTTAATTCCTCGGTAAACTTCCACCCATTACTGCGGCTGAAAACTGAGGTCGTTTTCCATTGTACCTGTGCAAGAAAGTCTATGAGCTGTTGAACGGTTGAGGGGTCGGACAGATGCTGTTCCATTTGCTCGGCGGTAACATCTGCAAGGTCGCTTCGTTCCACAACAGATAACAGGTCTTTTTCGTACCTGTCCAAGTCACGGATAAAGTCAGATAGCCGCAAAGCAAGGGTATCCCGTTTGTCGGCAGGCGGCAGGTCACGGTGGGCGTCAATAAAACGCTGCCTTGCTATTTTCCTCTGGGTGTCAATCTCATATTGGGGAGCTGACATGCTCTCCAGATAATCGGCATAATGGTCTTTTTCTTTCGGATTGAGATAGCGGTTATCCTTAATCATCTCACGCAGACGCTTTTCAACCTGTGACCATTTCAACACAAGGTCGTGATTGGTATAAGTGCCGTTTCGGTCAATGGCAAGACCTTTTCTGTCATGCCAAGAATGACCGCTGAAACCATCGGGGAAGATGTGCGTACCGCCGCCCGTTCCATACTCATTTTTAAGGAACTCAATATTTTTCTGTCTGTCCTCGCCCTTTTGGAATTGGCGGTAGATACGGTATTTTCCGTCCGCAACGCCACTGCCTTTCTGAAGCACGGAGTCAATATCTTCTTTGGAAATAGTAAAAGCAGAGGCATTTTCGTCCTCTGCTTCGGCTATCATTTCGATTTGTTCATCTACGGTTGGAAGATTGACCCTAACCTCATCCTCTTTGGCAACGCTTACTTGTAAATCAGTTCGGTCAGTATCACTTCCTCCGCTTGACTGCGGATGTTGTTCATCATTCCGACCCACTGCATCGGTGCTTTCTCTTTCAGTTCCTCTGTCACGCCCTGCTCGGCTGAGAGCTGCTTCGTCAGAAGCTCCAACCTCTGGAGTGCTGTCTGCTCTACCTCGTGCAGATGCCCGTTCAGCCTGCCCGATGTCAGCAGATTGAGATAGGTCACTCGCTTGTGCTTCTCCAGATAATCCCTGTGCATCAAAGCGTACCTGCCAAGCGGAAGCTCTGGCTCTGTCGGTAATGTTAGGTCGGGAATAAGATAATCCCCCTGTCTGCTGTAAGTGATTTCGCTCATTGTATTCGCTCCTTTCGGGTTGTTGTCTGTCTTTATCATACTGAGCCTGCGTTCTTTGTGCAAAGGTGCGATTCTGGTCTTTTTCCGCCATTTGCACATTTCGGATAGACTGTGAGATTTCCCGTAACGCCATTTCCGCAATATCGCTCGTGGCAATGCCGATGGCGTTTATCGTTGCAGGGGTATTGAAATTTACAATATCCGCAAAATCATCACGGTCAAAAAACTCATTCGTATCCAGACCGCAGCGGCTGATCAGCATAAAAGCAACGCTGTTTGCTGCCAGCCGCCTGTAAATGACTTCTATTATTAAAGTCATCCAGTTCTTCCAAAAAGCTGTCTTTCGTGCAGTCCTTTAACTGAGAAAAATAGTCTTGCAGATTGTCCTCCACGGCGTTCTTTGCCGTTTCCATTAAGGCTGAAGCAAGGTCAGTGCTTTCCACATCTCCAAACCTGTCCGAGAGCCTTTCCATAACAGCCTGCTCGTATCGCTCATCCATCTGCCATATCGGAACAAGGCGGCTGCCATAATAGCCCTCGTGGGTGTCGGACACATCAAAATAGTATTTCAGCGTATTCCTGCGACCTTTCGGGTCAAATACGGCAATACCCTTGCTGTCCTTATTGACCCAACACTTAAACTGCCTGTTCCAAGTTTCGAGCTTCGCAACGGCGACAGCATCGGGGCGTTGGGCGTATATTAAAAGCTGTTCGTCAAAACGGCATTTATAGTTGCGGCAGGCAGAGGACAGAAAGCCCTGCCACGCCTGCGGATTTTTTGCAACCGCAACGCCTGTACGCCGATACAGCTCTGTGATTAGCTGATACTTTGCAGCCATTCAACCTACACCTCCTTATCGTTTTTGTTTCAAATATTCCTGTTTGCTCACTCCGCACAACCGCCAAGAAAAGAAATGACCTTGTGCGATTTAATGCTCTTTTGCAGATCATTGATGAGGGTAATATCCCCAACCGTGATGCCCTGCATAGAAAGAACATCGTCCATAGTCATAGCGGCAATCGCTTTTTCATCGGTGAATCCTGCTTCCAAGACCTTATTCAAGACCTTGATGGCTTTCTGATTAACAGCCATATTCTAAATCCTCCTTATCGTTCTAAATCCTTGTGCTTCGGTGTTTTCTGCGGCGTTTGTTCCGCAGATTTCGGCTTATAGGTCGCCCCATTTTTCTGCATACGCTCGGCAAACTCGCAGATGTGGTACAGATTGCTGCCGACTTCGGTATGGTATTCATCAATGAAGCGGCAGGGATACTCCCGTTTCTCTCCCCAAGAGGTCGTAACAATGACCTTTCCGCCGTCTGGGATACGGAACATTTCTTTGTATTGAGGGTCAATAAAACGGATACCTTGTTCCGCTTTCTGGATATGCTTATCAAGCCATTCCTTCACATAACAATAGCAATAGCAATAGCAATAGCAATGAAAATTATAGTCGCCTTTGGTGGGATTGCATCGAAGCAGAAAAGCGTGTTTCTCCGTATCTACACGGAAACCGTACTCAGTACAATAGTTGCCCTTTATCGCACTTTCGGGAAAATGCCTTGCAAACGCACTCATATCATAGCGATTATGCAAAAGCCCTTTATCCTCCCGTAAAGCATTGATGACCGTATCAAGGTCTGCCTTAAATTCGTCAGATTTCCATTGGGGTCTGGTATCAAACCAAGTGGTGTAAAAGCCATAGCCCGTTGTGGCAAAGTCTCCACGCAGATGCCCGATAGTGCCTGTCTGCCCCTCAAGCTGCATACTTTGGGCATAGGTGTATTTCTGTTCTGTCGGGGTTAAAGGTCTTGTCTTTATTTCATTACTCATTCGGCTGCTCCTTTCTTTCCTTTTTCTCCTTTTGCTCGTCTAAAATCTTGCGGATACAGACATCGCAGAAAATAACTGACCTGTCCTTATATCGGGGATAAGGACAGGTCGTGCAGTCATATTTTATTTTATCGCTCACGGTCATCACCGTTTTTCTCCTTCTGGGCAGGCTGATTATAGGGCATACGGCACTCTGACTGGTATCGTTCATTCAGCTTTTACCGTGCAGCATCAAGCTCATTCGTGTAATAACCCCAGAAATAATTTGAGCCGCCCTTGCAGTACCAACACACATAAGGATTGGGTGCGTTGGGATTGTGACCGATGACAAGCTCTGTACTCCCGATAGTACAGCTCTCGATGATTTCATAGTTCTGATTGGAGCGTTTTTCTTCGTCCATAAGCACCTCTCTATTCTTTGGCATAACGCCGATAGGCTTTTTCGCCCGTGGCTCTCATTTTTTGCACAGGGTGACTCCCTGCAAGCTCTGGATGCTGTGCCTGCAGCTTGCGGCGTGTCCTGCTGACACTCTCAAAGCTCGGCAGACCGAGATATTTGTGCTGCGTCATTATCTCTGCAAGCGGCATTGCCCCTGCATCCTTCAGACAGGCATTACAAAGTACAAGATACAGCACCATATCGTCATTTCTGGCATCTTCATTCTTTTCCAGAACAGCTCTGACTTTCTTTTCAATGGTTTTTAGGTTTCTCATCTTTACCTCCATAAAGGAAAGGGCGGCATCTTTCAGCCGCCCAAACCACTTACTTATTCTTTCTGTTACGGATATTCAGCCATACCGCCGCACCCACAATGAACACGACAAGCACGATTGCGATAATGGTTTTAGCGTCCATCAATTAGTCCTCCTTTTTCTTCTTTCTGTTCTTATAGCTGACAAATCCGAGAACGCCCGCACCGACAACAGACAGAGCTGCAAGGCTTACCCATAAGCCCAGATTGAAGTCATCGCCTGTTTTCGGGGTATCCCTGAACTCATTGTGCATCTGCACGATAGCCGTAGCGTCCACCTTGACCGTTGCCTGTTTATCGGCAGGCAGGATATATCCTGCGGAAGCCTTGTCACTTACTTCGGATACGGTATAGTCGCCAATCCGCATGCCCTCAATCACGATTTCTCCGTTCTTATCTGTCTTAAAGGTCTGGTCATAGTCCACGCCTGTCACTCGGAAAGAGAAGCCCTCCACCTTACCGTCAGAGGAAGTCTTTACGATTTTAAGAGAGCCTTTCTGTGCTGCATTGATAAATCCTACACCCGCCTTATTTTCCACGGTGTAGGTCTTGCCGTTCTCCTCAACGGATACGGAATACACATTTTCATCAAGCACAAAGCCTGTCGGAGCTTTGGTTTCCTTTACCAGATATTTGCCGTAGCGGAGTTCACTCATCTGGTAAACGCCGCCGTCAAGTTCTTTCATTTCGCCAAGCAGCGTATCGTCTTTATCCAGTTTCCCATCGCCATTAGTATCGGAGTAAACCTCAAATACCGCACCAGACAGCTTGTTGTCGGGATAATCCTCATCAACCTTTGTCAAAGCGATGTTGCCCTTAATGAAGTAGTTGACAAGTTCGATTTCCACAACTTCGTCCACCTTGCCTATAGTCACGGCGATTTCTTCCTCGGAGAGTACATATCCCTTCGGGCTTTCGATTTCACGGATTATCCAAGTTCCATACGGCACTTTGGCAAAAGAAAAACTACCATCATCTTTTGATGTGGTAGCGGCAATCGCATTTTCCTTTGTAAACTCGGTAGTTCCTGTCTTGAAGATACCGATAACTGCACCGCCCAGAGTTTTTCCGTCCTCATCAGATTTCTTACCGCTTACAGAGCCGTAAATAATGTCATTTGTGATAGCTTCGCCCTCGTTGGCTGTAATGCGGACAGTTTCGGTATCCTGTCCTGCGTATTCAAAAGTAACAGGGTATTTTGCATCGCTGACAATATATGCGGAGTTGGTCGAGATTTCCTGCACATAATAGCTGCCCATCGGCAGGTCGCTGATTGCTTTCCCGTGACCGCTTTCATCAAGGGAAATGACCTCAATCAGACCGTCCGCAGGAATGGTCTTTCCATCTGCGGCTGTGAGTTCCTCCGCCGCATACAAGCCAAAGGTCACATCAAAGATTTCTCCATTCTTGCCAATGCCGTAGGCTTCATCAATGGCAAGGCTCTTGATGAGGTCGATTTCAACACGCTGTCTTTCATTATAGAAAGAAGTAGCCGTTTCCGTTACATCAACATTCTGTTCTGCATATACAAGCTCAACAGAATGGACTTCCTCATTCAGCACCATTCCATACGGAGCTGTGATTTCCTTAACCGCATATTTTCCAAGATACAGTTCTTTGGATTTTGCTGTACCGTCCTTTCCTGTTGTAACGGTGTCCACAACCTCGCCCTTGTTTGCTCTGACCGTTCCGTCCAGAGTGACAATATCCTCGGCTGCGGTAATCTCATAGACTGCACCCTCAAGACCGCTGACAGAGAAAATCGGCTGATACAATCCCTTATCGCCTGCCACGGAGCTGAATACTTCGCCAGACTTTTCTACGGTAATTGTACCTTTCTGTGCCATATTGGAGCGTACTACCTCAATAATGGTAATGCCGCTTTCTTCCTCGGAGTTTTCCTGCACTACATCAAAATAAACAGGCTCGGAATTTAAGACATACCCATACGGGGCTTGCACTTCCACAAGGGAATAGCCTTTGCCGTATTCCAACGTCTGCGGTGTGATAAGGTCGCCGTCTGCCGTAGTATAGAAGGTGTCAATGGTCGTCACTTCGGGATAAGTGAAAGTCATAGTCACAAGGTTTCCATTCGGGTCGTAAATCTGGAAGCCTGCACCTGCATACGGGATTGTATTGCCTGTTTCCACATCTTTCTTTACGATTTTGATATAGCTCTCAAAGTTAGCGTTGTTGATAAGGTAGCGGTAGGTCTGACCGTCCTTGCTGATAAACACATCAAAGTCTTTCATCAGCTCACGCCCCTCCCAACCAGAGGTCTGACGGACGGTATAAATGCCATACGGCATATCCTTTGTCTGGGCAAAGCCGTTCTCGTCACAGGTCAGCACATCACGCTCGGTTTCCTTTGCATTTTCATAGCTGTCTGCGGATTTGAGGAACACTTCAAATACCGCACCTTCTTCAGGTGTTTCAATCTGGGTTTCTCCGTTGTCCGTATGCTTGATGATTGCGATATTGCCTTTGATGACCTGTTCATTCACATCGTTTGCGGTACTGTTCAGCTCTACCGTGTATAGCTCTGGTTCTGCACCTACCTTGTGGATTGCGGTATCCAGAAGATACCCCTCGGACGGGCTGATTTCACGGACAGTCCAATCATTGTCACAGATATAATACTTGGTCGTAAACTGACCGTTTTCATCAGTCGTGTAGGTGTCAATCAGTTCCTCACCCTTATAGATGCCGTAAACCGCACCTGCAAGGGAAGCGTCGCCCTGCGGAGAACCTGTTTCTGCATCGGTCTTTGTCACAGTCACTTGGAATTTCTTCAACACATTGTCGAAGCTGCGTTTTGTGACCTTGTTCCATTCAATCGGAGCTGTCTGGGAAGCAGGAACGACATAGCGGACTGCGGTATCCACTTCCTCAACCACATATGGGGTATCGCCACTGATAAGGACATTTTCAAACTTAGCCAGTCCGTTTTTATCAGTCACGGCATACTCGTCAACAGGCAAGCCGCTTAAAGATGTGCCATAAAGGTGGAATTTCATTCCCTCCACCAGATTGTCCTCGGAAGTCTTGACGATTTCCAGACTGCCACGCTTCAAAGTATTGCTGAAGGTCACAGTAGAGGTTTTTCCTCCGATAAGTGTGACGGTCTGGGTTTTCTGCGGCTCATAACGGTCAATAGACTGTTCTGTGACCGTATAAGTGCCAGGGAATAATCCCTCCACGGAGACAGAGCCGTCCTTTCCTGTCTTAACTGTTTTATTGAAGTTATCACCTTTGATTGTAAAAGAGATGCCCTCCACAACTCCGTCCTCAGAAGTCTTTTTGAGGGCAATCGTGCCTGTCGGCGTTTCGATATTGATATATGCAGACACGGTATCAGCATTCTCCACACCTGTTACCAAATCCTGCAAGTTCGGGTCGCCATAGGCAATGAGCTTTGCACTGCTGCTGACAGTCGGCACATTGTTCCTCTTTGCCGTAATGCGGACAGAACCGCTGATAGCTACGGTGGAGCTGATTGTCAGCTTATTTCCAGACTTCGATACACTCACATTGCTGTCAGAGCTTGAAAAGCTGTAATCGGAAAGGACGCCGTTGCTGTCCGTCAATGTGATGCTGTACTTTCCGTCCTTGTAGGCAAGCTCCTTTGTGATGTCATTCTTACCGCCCGACATAAAGCTCGGAATGGTGTTATGCTCACGCAGCATTGCAACAATCTGGTCATACACTGCCCTTGCTCCGCTGTTGGCATAATTTGAACCGAAGTGCAGGCTGTAAACGGTAGTGCTTGTCTGGTTATATGAGCCTGTGGCTTCACGGCAGCCTGTGACAAACTCCCAAACGAGTGTCTGCGTGGCAAGCCATTTTTCATCATCACTTCCCGACAGATTATTTCGGTTGCCCTGATACCCATAGAGCAGGGCAAGCCCAACCGCCTTTTTCTGATTGGCTGAAAGGGCGTTCCAAGTATCAGAGGAAGCCTTTTTCAAGGTGTTTCCTGTTTTCAGCGGTACTCCCGGCTGAATACAAAACGCATTCTCTCCGTCCACAAACATACGGTACTTGTAATTTCCCGTTCCGCCTGCGGTATAGCCGCCGATATTCGCACTGGAATTGTACCTCATCGCATTACCGTTGCTGTCATAGGTGTGGGAAAAGGAAATCGTCCCGATGTCACCCGCAGCAAACGCCGTCGCAGGCATTATGGATAATGCCGTGACCGCAGCCATTACAAAAGCCACAGCCTTTTTGAACAATTTAGGGATTTTCATAGTTACCTCCTGTAATTTGGATTGAATATTTTGCCTTACTGATCGAAAAAAGCTGCCCGTTATGGACAGCCTAAAGTATTTCTTTTCTCGGATAGTTACTGGCAGTAGTTAGGGGGTGAGGTGTGGAGAGGGGGAAGCCGAAATAATGGCTATCCACTCAAATGGGCAGACCTCGCCCTCGGTGTGTGGCTATCTCTCGTGAGCCTTGTTCCGCTGCAAGTGTCGATTATAAAACTCCAACGCCTTGACAACAAAATCCGTTTCCTGCCCTCTGGGAACAGTCTTTGGAATGAGCTTGGTTATCCTCTCGTCACGGAAAGCAGGTTTTTCCTTCTGATTGGGCTTTTCTTCCTCCATAATGGACTGGATAACCTCGGAATTGAGCTTGCCATCTTGGTTATACTTCTTCATTTTGATAGCCTGTGCCAATGACGGGGTAGCATCGTTGTACTCCATTGCTTCAAGCAGGGTGTATTGCTGTTCCTCGGTCAGATAAGAAACCTCAACCGCAGGACGAAAAGCAATCTGCCTTTCATCTACCATTTGCAGGATTTCGGGAACAAGCTCCGTTAGACGGATATAGCGGCGTATCTGGTCTTTGCTTTCTCCAACAAGTTCTCCTAATTCCTCATCAGAACGCCCTTTTGATAAATTAGTCGCCAATGGCGACGCATTTTCTTTTTGGGGTCTGCCTGCCTGTCGTTTCATAGCTTCCAACCGCATTTTATACGCAAACGCTTTCTCACTCGGCAAAATAACAGAGCGTTGGAGATTACTTTCCACCATAACAATAATGGCTTCATCACGGGTAAGCTCTTTGACCTCGCATTTCAGCGTTTCAAGTCCTGCAAGTTCACAAGCCTTTTTTCGCCTGTGACCACTGATAAGCTCATACCGTCCGTCCTCTTTTAAGCGAACTGTCGCAGGGGTCATTACACCGTTTCGCTTGATACTCTCAACAAGTTGTTCCATATCTTCGTCCATCAAAACCTTAAACGGGTGGTCTGGAAACTCGTCAATCTCCGATATGGGAATATCCCGTATCTTGCTTAGCTTTGCTTCCTCACGGCTTTCGTCCGTCTGAAAAAGGTCATCGTATGCGGTCAGCTCGATTTTGGTTTCTCTGCTTCTCGCCAATCTCTGCCACCTCCTTTCCTAACTGCTCATAGGCTGCGGCAACCTTGCCGCTTTTGTCGTAAGCAAAAATACTTTTGCCTTCTGCGGTAGCTTCCACCGCACGGATAGAATGAGATATCTCGGTATCAAATACCTTGATTTTCTTACCGTATGCACTTTTGACCGTTGCCGTAATTTCCTTAGAAATGTTGGTACGGGGCATTACCATAGTCATTAAGATACCGTCTATCCGCAGCTTTGGGTTGATTTGCCGCTTGACCATTGATACGGAGCGAAGCAAAAGCTCCAGACCTTTAGCCGAGAGATAGTGGGGCTGTGTCGGGATAATCACGCTGTCAGCCGCCGCCAGAGCATTGATGGTTATCATGCCTAAGCTCGGCATACAATCAATAAGCACATAATCGTAATTCTTTTTAACCTCATTGACATAGGTTTTCAGCACACGCTCACGGCTCATTGCATTGATTAGCCTTACCTCAAAGCCCGACAGCTCAATGTTTGACGGAAGCAGGTCAACGCCCTCTCTGTGATGTATAATACCCTGTGAAGCATCAAGCGTTTTATCGTCTATGATGTTTTGCATCACAGTAGAGAGCGTTATGGGAATATCGTCTGGTCTGTTATAACCCAGAGCCATCGTGAGATTTGCCTGTGCATCGGCATCAATCAGCAGGACTTTTTTACCCTGCTGCACCAGACTTACACCCAGATTGACCGCTGTGGTTGTTTTTCCGACACCACCCTTCTGGTTAGTCAGAGCAATTACTTTGCAATTTGACATAGATGCGTCCTCCTTTCACATAGATTTAGCCACTTTGTCAAGGTAGCTATGTAAACAGTACCAGAGAACGCAAAAAAACCGCCTACTCTTAAAATCAATAAGAATAAGCGGCTTCGTAATTTGCCTTAGACATATTCAATTTTCATTCTCTTGGTCGGTGCATTTATGACCTTAAAAATAAGCTCGTCAACACAATCCGTATATCTGCCTTGCTGTATGAGTTGGTTCTTTAACTCCACAAGGCTATGTAATAGGAGTATTCTTTCGTGGCTATCCAAATACAGATGATTAAGTTTCTCTCTCATAAGCACACCTCCACTTCTTTAGCTTCATTATATTTGAAAGCAGGGGAAAAGACAAATCTGCAAAAAGGGACAAAAAAATAAGCGTACCACTATTTCTAATAATACGCTTATCGTATTTAATTGCTAATCAAGGTCTATGAATATACCCTTACAGTGGTATCTCTCCACTGATTTTTCCTTACATACTGTCCGTTAGCCTTTCGATAGGCTACTGCCTGCTCGAAACTAAGCGGCAATTCAAAGGAAAGAGAACTCCTACCTATTTGCGATAGCTGCCTGTGCTGCTGTTAAGTTAATAGCACTTTTCCAAATTTATATTCCATTAACATCAAACCCTATTGCTGTCATTCTTTTTATAAATTCTTTTCTAAACGGAGCTATTTTGTTCTCATCTATTACAATAACTAAATTTTCTTTTGCACGAGAGCATCCTACATAAAATAATTTATATGCCCATAAAATGCCTTGAATTTTTGTTGATTTAAAGCAGTCTTTTGCATTAGTTGAATTAGGATTGCCCAAATACTTATCATAATATTTTTGTTGACAAAACAAAAAATATTTATTGTCCTTATACTTGTTTTTTATATACTGAGCATATTGTAAATATTCTCCCTCATGAGCTTTATACGTTTTAGCTGGTTTTAAATATGTTAAATTAATTGATTTTATTTCGGATACATAATCATAATAAAAATTCTGAAAATCCGTTAAATTAATATCCTCAGCACATAACAACTGAAAAAATTCATACATATAAACTATTGGATTTCGGGTTGAATCTTCGGCAATAAAGCAAACATTATTATGTCCTTCACCTTTTACTCCATGCTGTGTAGAAACGCTAGGAGCACCTAAATATGCATATAATGCATGCAGTTGTGACAACGATACTTTCAACACTTTTTCATATTCCGTATCTTCTATAAACGGAAGAAAAATATCCTTATTACAATATTCATTGTCAGTCAGAAATTCACAAAACCCTTGTATGGTCATCGTCGACAAATCATATGCTTCCTCTAATTTTTGAACTTTATCATAGAAAATGATTTTATCATTATGAAACTCAATATTAGTAAATCCACTGTTAAATATTTGCTTTTTTTCTCTAGCAAATTGAATGCTTTTGCCGTAGGCAGCCATACTTACCATTTTAATAAAATCACAAACACAAAATAATATCCGAAATAATTTATCAGGATTATCATTTGTCGTATCTGTCAACACATCGACAGGCGTATATTGAGAAGGAAATTTATACGCTTTCATATCTGATAATGCACTATATAAATCACTTGCTCCAATCTTTTCAAAACGTTCACGATTAAACAGATATAACTGCATATAATCTTTAAATTGCTCCATAAAAGACTCCGAAAAATCATTTGTTATCACAATAGTAGGATTGACTTTTCCACTAGATTTATTTGGTTGCTGAAAAAATTTCTCATCATTATACAAGTTGTTGAGAATTCCAACAATATTTGAAGAACAACGATAATTAATACGCAAGTCATCATCTTGATTAAACTTATTAAGTATAGTATTAAAAGAACCGTCGTAATTATTGTATATCTCTTGCATTTTGTCTCCAAGCAAGTATAAGGTACTGCTCGTATTCAGCACAGATTGATAAAAAATATATAACACATCCGCAGATGTATCTTGGTACTCATCGATAAAAATATACCTATATTTATTAGATAAACGTTTTTTTAACATCTCAAACTTTTCAAACATCTTGCGACAAAATAATAACATATCATCATGAGAAAGCCCTCCATAATAATAGCTACTATAGGATTGCTCATTGTAAAAAACTTTATGTAGATTATTTTTAATAGTTTCAAAATCCAGTTTTCCAAACTTATCAATATATCTTGCATTTTTGGAATCATCTTCTCCATTGTCAATCAGTGCCTTTATCTTCTTTTCAAACACTTGAAGGTATAAATCAATCACCTCTGGTTTTGAAAAGTAAAGACCAACAAAGTCAGAAAGAAATGAATGAATTGTATCTACTGTAACATTTTTACTATTAATTCTAGAATTTAATTCTTCCTTTGCTCTATTTGTATAAGTAATGCTTAGTATTCTACGATTAGGATATTGGGCAAGTAGATTAATAATCGTATTTTCAATGTATGTCGTTTTTCCGCTACCTGCCGGTGCGTTAACTAAAAACATATTATTCAATTTCTTTACATCAGCCAAATTAATCCCTCCCGTATATAATTCGGTAAAGCTTTTAAATGTAATTCCGATAAAATTATTGAATACATGAAATCTGTTTTGTTATTTTTATTCTCATTTAAAATATCTCTTACCGTTATATTCTTTTTTCTAGTTGGAATATCCAATTTAATTTTATTAATCGATATCTGTTTTTCCCACCAATCCGAACTTTTTTTGCTCTCTACTGTAATTCCTAAGAGTTTGCATAGCATCGCCTCTTCCAATGTACGAGTATACGCATCAGCTTCTCCTTGTGATACAACTTTAATCAATTCACAATCAGGATTTTTTATCCACGAATCAATATCTACTACAGTAGGTTTTTTCTTCATAATAGAATAATCTGGTTTTTTTATTTTAGGGCATGGCTTTTTCCGAAAATCTGACTGTATTAAAGATATCCTTTCCATTTCCGTTTTTTCATAAAGGCAATCTTTTAATTGTTTCCTACACTTATGTTCACAATATGGCAAAATATCTCTCTTTATTATGTTAACAGTAACGTAGTCCTTATAATACTGAATTAAGCCTGCATTTGTAATTCCATCATCATCTTTGATTTCATCGATTGATGTTAATTTTTTGCAATAGTCAATATCTGTAATTATCAGCGTCTTTATTTTCAGGAAATACACCAACTTTCTGTACCAATGAGTATACGCACCACCCACCTGTACAAAAGAAACATATTGATTTGACAATCCTTCAAATTCTTTTTCTGCTAAGAGTTTTTCAATATATAATTTTTCAGTATCTCCTTCATACATAATGACTTTATTCGCAAATATCAAATCTGAATAGTTTATAGAGAATAAAAATGAGAAAAATTGTCTTTCTTCTTCTGTTTCCAAATTCTGTTTAAATAAATTCATATCATAAACAGCACTTTTTAATAGTTTATCAATTCTTAATACTCTAATATTTTTTAAATCGGAACACTTAATTATCTCACTAGAATGTGTCGTAATAATTCCCTGCACACGGTTATTATCCTCGTTTAGCAATATTTCATTTAAAAATTTGATTAACATTCTTTCCATTTGTGGGTGCATATGGGCTTCTGGTTCTTCAATGACAAAGATATCCACTACATCAGATTGATATTGTTGGACAAATGCTTCTACCTTTAGGCACATAAATATTAGATTACTTATTCCTAATCCCTGAGAAAACTCTTTAAGTTTGGTTCCATTTTCGAATTCAAAAAATGTCTGTAATGAAGACGATAAAAAGCCTAAGAGTAATTCATCAGAGATATCTGTTTGTAATGAAAATTCTCCTTTATTATACTCAAAACATTTTTCAATACTATCCAAGGCGTTTTGTGCTTTTATTAAAGAATGTTCTTTAACTTTCTCGTTGAGCTTTTGTTCTTTTAGACCTTCTTTAATATCTTTTATTATTTGCTTTTTAAATTCTTCCCAATCATTACTTTTTTTAAAATGACTAAGTAGTTCTTTACTTATCGAAAAATAATTATCTGTTTTTTCATCATTTAATAAACGCGTAGCATTTAAATAATTATAATTGAAAAGTGATTGAAATTCTCTTACACTAATCTGCCCTGCATTCTCATAATTTTGGTCAGCAAAATATACTCTATTTTCTAATGCTCCATCAAATATTTCTTTTAAAAATTCTTCATATTCTGCTTGTAATTCAGTTAACTTTATTCTAGTTTTATTGGTCTTTCTTCCTGCTTCCAGTTTTTGTATTTCGTGTTTTTTATCCAATAAATTTGTAGCATTCAAACTAAGGAGTTTATTTAATTCCGTTATATTAACTTCATAATTAAATAAAAAGAAGAAGCTTGTACATGTGTCACTTAATTCCATCAAGTAGTCTGAAAACAAAGAAATACTCTCATTCTTGTCATATTGAACTTCTATCTTGATTTTTATAGCTGTCCATTTGTTATTATTTTCTGTAGAAAACTCTTTCTTAACATTTTCTCTAAACTCTGTCTCTTTATCGGTAATATTATATATTTTATTTATACAAGATATAAAGTCATACTGTAACTTTGAGTAGTACTCTGCTGAAATATCCTCTTTTGAAAAATTCTTATCTTTAAAAATTCTTTTGAACAATTCAATAATAGACGTTTTTCCACTATTGTTAGCACCAGCTAAAATCGTCAATTCATCATCAAAATTAATAACTGCATTTTGAAACTGTCTATAATTTGTAATTGCTATCTTCTTTAGTTTCACCTCAACCCCTCCTTATCTAAATCTATTTAAATCAAATCAAAATGCTTCAATGCATCCTTTATCGCTTCCACTTTCTCCGCTGTCGGATGCTTCCTCGGCTGTTTCAATTCTTCTACCGCATTAGGAGCATCATACATTGGCAAGCCTAAATCTCTCTTTACCTCTGCGATATATGCGGTATGTACTTTGAAGCCGTATTTAGCTTCTATGTACTCCTTTATCATTTTGTAGGTCACTCGTTCTTTGGGCTTATAGCTTTCGGCTCTTTTAGCGATATTATCAAGCGGAACTTTTCCCTCACCCTCACCAAACTCAACTTTTACGTTGATATGTCCGTCTGGCTTTTTGTGGGAAAGCAGGACTACCGTCTCTACCTGTGTCGTCCCCGGAAACATGTCGACACAGCATACTCTTGTGACCTCATAACCTTTTGCCTGCAGCACGACGAGATCTCTCGCAAGGCTCGTTGGTTTGCAGGAAATATAGATCATTTTTTCGCATCCATAATGGTCGATGATCTTTGGAAGCGCCTTCGGATGGATTCCGTCTCTCGGCGGGTCCAAAACGATGAGGTCCGGGCGTTCCTCTAAGGTATCCAATACTTTTAAGACATCCCCCGCGATGAAGTCGCAGTTTGTCAGTCCATTCTGCGCCGCATTCACCTTCGCCGCCTCAACAGCTTCCTCAATGATCTCCACGCCGGTCACATGTTCTGCCGCCGGAGCGAGGATCTGGGCAATGGTACCGGTTCCGCTGTAGAGATCGAAGACCTTTCTTCCGTCTGTCTCACCGATGTATTCGCGGGCCGTCTCATAGAGCACCTCCGCACCGAGAGAGTTGGTCTGGAAAAAGGAGAATGGAGTGATCTTAAATTTTAATCCGAGAAGTTCTTCCATAAAGAAGTCCTGTCCATAAAGGATCACCGTGCGGTCATTCTGTACCACATCCGCAAGACTGTCGTTTTCTGTGTGGAGGATTCCGGCAAAAGAGCCTTCCAGATCCAGTCCCAGAAGTTTTTCTTTCCAGCCCTCAAGCAGCGCTTCCTCATTCTTATCACTCTTCCATGTTCCCTCCGTCTGGGTGGAGGTCACAAGATCCACAAGGATCTCCCCGGTCTTCACACCGCGGCGGACGAGAAGATGTCTCAGATAACCGACATGCGCCATTTTTTTATAGAAGACTGCTCCGTGCTCCGTAAAATAATCCAACGTCGCTCTTAAGATCTTACAGCAATCCGGATGCACCAGCACACACTGGTCCACGGTCACGATATCATAAAAGCTGCCGCGTTTATGCATTCCCAGAGTCATGGGACCGTCCTTAAACTCATCTCCGAAGGAAAATTCCATTTTGTTCCGGTATGCCTTTGTCAACGGACTTCCTTTGATCCCCTCAAAATTGTAGCCTGCCGGAAGAACCGGATCTAAAAGAGCCCGGACCTGCTGCTCCTTGATCTTTAACTGTTCCTCATAAGGAACCGTCTGGTACGTACATCCACCGCAGTCCGCACGATGAGGACATGCGCCCTCTGTGTTTTCGTATGCTGCAGGAGTCACGACCTTAAGGAGTCTTCCCTCGCATCTTCCTTTGCGCTGCCTGGAGATCGCGATCTCGACGGTCTGCCCCGGGAGCGCATTCTTTACAACTACCTTTTCCTCTCCGATATGGAGGATTCCTTTATTTGGAAAATCCATCTTTTCCACTGTACCGGTGTAGATCTCACCTTTTTTCATATAATTTTTGTACTCCTTTTTCTGCCGGGAATCGGATTTTTCCGTTTCTGATCGCACAGCGCACAAACGATGCCTCGTTCCCTGATATGTTTTTATGCACAGAAAAAGGCTGTGCAAGCGATCCCTGCCACAGCCTCGTTCTCATTGTGTTTGTAAGCATTTCGGCTTAAGCTTCTTTCTCGTCATCCTTCTCGACAGCTTTTTCCGTTTTTTTCGGAGCTTCTTCCTCTTCCTCGAAAAAGTCATCGTCGAAATCATCGTCGAAATCGTCTTCAAAATCTTCCAGATAATCCGGTGTAAAGAAGCGATATACTGCGTATGCGATTCCGGCTACAGCAGCAACAGCGCCGATGATAGCAAGCACCCAGAGGATACAATTCTTTTTCTTATCCTCTTCTTCTTTTTTATGAAGCAGTTCATTCAGCTTGGACGCGTTTATAAGCTCTTCCATTTTGCTGAGTGCGTCTTTACTCATCGTATCGAATTTGTTCATCCTCACACATCCTTTCTATTTCACAGCCGCCCCGGACAAGAATGATCCGCACGGACAGATACTTTGTAATAGTATATCATGATTTTATGGTTTTTACTATCCCTAAATTTTCACAGTTTTATGCATCTCTTTTTTATACTTCGATATATGGAGTTTCACAAGCAAACATGATAAAATTAGGTCGCTGTCGAACCTCCAGTAGAAGGGAGGTGTTGTTTGTGGAATTCCTAAGTACATTATTACATAAACACTTTCCTTGTCTCTGTCGCGGCAAGCATAGTTGGCTACTATGTTTGCAAATGGCTGGATAGGGACAACCGACAGTAACAGCCTAAATGGTTTAGCTCACCGCAAAGAGCAAGAAAACCCCCGGAGTGGCACCTCCGGGGGTTTTCGCGTACTCATAGACATATAAGCACTTTCCTTAGCTGTTTTTAATTATATGCGATTGCCTAAAAAAAATCAATACTAAATTTCTTTTGGCTGATTTATTTACAGCTTCTTCAGCTTCGCAAAGGAAGCAAACATCTTCCTTGTCCCGATCGCCGCATGATCAAAATCGACTGTGACCTCGAAATCTTTTCCGCCGTCCGCGATGGATTTCACGGTTCCGTCACCAAAACGCATGTGATGGACGCGGTCGCCTTCGGAGAAATCCAAAGACTTCGGTTTTTCTACGGTAAACGCCTTTCCGAAGGTCGGCGTGTTCTTCGGCGCCGCAGAAGTCCCGGAGGCATATGGATTCTTATAGGCATCGGATTTCTGTCCAAAAAGACTCACCCCCGCCGGACGGTTCTGGAATCTTCCAGTGTGACCGTCAGCCGCTTTTCCGTCCGCGCCGGAAGCCTTCGCCCACGGAAGTCCCGCTTCCTCCGGAAGGTTCCTGTACGCGTCTGCCATTTTCTTCCATCCGGTCTTTGAATCATCCCGATCCGGACGTTCCAGGCACACATCCGGGATCTCGTCAATAAACCGGCTCGTTCTCGCGTACTGCATCTCGCCCTTCACCATACGGCTCTTTGCGGCGGTCAGCGTCAGCCGCTTCTCCGCCCTCGTGATTCCCACATAGCAGAGACGGCGCTCTTCCTCCAGTGCCTCCGGTCCCTCCATCAGAGACATCATACTCGGGAAAAGTCCATCTTCCATTCCTGCAAGATACACATACGGGAACTCCAGACCCTTTGCGGAATGAAGCGTCATGAGGATGATCCGGTCCTCGGATTCGTCCATACTGTCAATGTCCGCAACCAGGGCAACCTCCTCTAAAAATGCAGACAGACTCGGTTCCTCGGCGCTCTCCCAGTAGGAGACTGCCTTGTTGATCAATTCCTCAATATTTTCCATTCTGGACTCGGCTTCCACCTCGCCCTCTTCCTTCAGCTCATCACGATATCCTGTCTTATCAAGGATCGCCTCAATCACATCCTTGATCGGAGTCTCTTCCTTTAACATCTTCCGGAACTCGCTGATCTGGTCTGTAAATACTCCGATCTTTAACGCCGCTTTTCCGATTCCCGGAACAGCCTGCACCCTCTCCAGCGCCTCATAGAAACTCATATCGTTTTCCATCGCGAACATGTTCACCCGGGCGACACTCATAGCTCCGATTCCGCGCTTCGGAACATTGATGATCCTCTGCACAGCCAGGTCATCCCGCCCATTGGCGATCGTCTTTAAATAGCAGAGAACATCCTTGATCTCTTTTCTCTGGTAGAAGTTTACACCGCCCACGAGACGATACGGGAGATTGTACGCAACACATTTCTCCTCGAATATACGGGACTGGGCATTCGTCCGGTAAAGGATCGCGTAATCCTTCCATGGACCGCCCTTTTTTACGATATCCCGCACGATCCACTCCGCTTCCTCAAAGGAAGAGCTGAACTCCCGGAACACCGGCCGCTCGCCCACCTCATTCTCGGTCCAGAGCGTCTTATCCTTTCTTCCGGTATTGTTCCTGATCACTTCATTCGCCGAATCCAGGATCATCTTCGTAGAACGGTAGTTCTGCTCCAGCTTGATCACCTTCGCCCCCGGGAACGTCTCCTCAAAGCTTAAGATATTTCTGATATTCGCACCGCGGAACCGGTAGATCGACTGGTCATCATCGCCCACCACGCAGATATTCCGGTATTTTGCCGCTAAAAGGCTCACAAGCTTAAACTGTACCGTATTTGTATCCTGATACTCATCCACCATAATATAGCGGAAACGGTCCTGATAATACTCCAAAACTTCCTGCTTTGACTGGAACAACTCCACGGTCTTTACAAGAAGGTCATCGAAATCCAGGGCATTGTTCTTTTTTAAACGTTTCTGGTACTCCATATAGAGCTCCGCGATCCGTTTCAGTCTCGAATCACCCTCAGCCTTCGCGCTGAGCATAAATTCTTCCGGACTGATCATCTCGTTCTTTGCGGAGGAGATCACGCCGAGGACGCCCCGTTCTTTTAATACCTTCGTATTCACCTCAAGATCCTTGAAGATCTGTTTCATCAGGGTTTTTGTATCATCGGAATCATAGATGGAAAAATCCGTCGTGTAGCCGATATTCTCAATAAATCTCCTTAAGATCCGCACACAGAGGGAGTGGAAGGTGCTGACCCAGACACTATCCGCGCCGTATTCCACAAGGCTGTTGACGCGGTCCCGCATCTCTCCCGCCGCCTTGTTTGTAAAGGTGATCGCCAGAATATTCCAGGGCTTCACACCCTTTTCCTCTATTAAATAAGCAACCCGGTGTGTCAGCGCCCGTGTCTTTCCGGATCCTGCACCCGCCAGCACTAAGAGCGGACCTTCCGTAGTTAAGACAGCTTCCCGCTGCATCGGATTTAATGTATCGTAATTGTTCATTCTGTTCCCCTTTCACGTTTCCGGATACCGACAGTTCTGCTCGTATCTCCCACATACTGAAACCACCGGTATTCCGGCAACAGATACTACCATTCTACCACAGGAACACTCGTTCGTGCAATCTTTATTATATGAAAAGTATGTGGCTGTTCCTGTATGCAGATAGGAATTTTCTGAACTGATAATTCCGTAACAGTACAGTGGCAGCAGTAGATTTTGCCGATTTGGAATGCGAAATGGTAATGATATAAAAACGCCCCGGATCAGAGAGAACTGTCATCTCAGGATCCGGGACGTTTCTTTTGCAGGCCGGCAGCCAGCATTTACTGCCAGTCTCATTTTATTTTTTTAGAATTCCAGATATGCACCTTTCATCGGGCTTGCCGCATGCTCACTGAACATGCGGAGCACACCGCTCTTGTAGCGGAGCTCTCTCGGCTTCCAGTTTTTCTTTCTCTCAGCAAGGACTGCGTCGATCTCCTCCGGAGTCTTTCTCTCGCCCTTGATACCGATGATGTTTAACTTTCTTTCCATCACATCGATCTCGATGAGATCGCCTTCCTCAACGAGAGCGATCGGGCCGCCGTCTGCCGCCTCCGGACTGCAGTGTCCGATAACCGGACCTGTGGATGCACCGGAGAATCTTCCGTCTGTGATCAGGGCGATGGAACGGCCAAGCTCCTTGTCGCTGCTGATGGCCTCGGAGGTGTAGAACATCTCCGGCATACCGCTTCCCTTCGGTCCCTCGTAACGGATGAAGACTGCGTCACCTTTCTGAACTTTATGTTTTAGGACAGCATCCAGACACTCTTCCTCGCTATCAAACGGTCTCGCCTTGAGAACTGCCTTGAACATCTCCTTCGGGCATGCGGTGTGCTTGATAACCGCACCTTCCGGAGCAAGGTTTCCGCGCAGAACTGCGATGCTGCCGTCGGTTCCGATGGCCTTGTCAGCCGGACGGATGATATCCTGTCTTGTGATGGAGATTCCGTAGCGCTCATTGAACTTCCGGAGCCATTTCTCGCAGCGCTCATAGAATCCGTTCTCTTTTAATTCCTTTAAGTTCTCACCGAGAGTCTTTCCAGTCACGGTCATGACATCAAGGTGAAGGTGGTCTTTGATCTCCTCCATGATCGCCGGAACGCCGCCTGCATAGTAGAAGCACTCTGCCGGCCACTTTCCTGCCGGGCGGATATCAAGAAGATACTTCGCGCCGCGGTGGAGTCTGTCGAAGGTGTCACCTGTGATCTCGATTCCAAGTTCATGAGCGATCGCCGGAAGGTGGAGTAAGCAGTTTGTACTTCCGGAGATGGCCGCATGTACAAGGATCGCGTTTTCGAAGCTGTCCATCGTCACGATATCACTCGGACGCATGTTGTCCATCTTCGCAAGCTTAACCGCCTGTTTTCCGGCCTCTCTCGCGTAGTTTAAGAGATCCGGGCTTGTCGCAGGCATCAATGCACTTCCCGGAAGGGCAAGGCCAAGAGCCTCGGCCATGATCTGCATGGTGGATGCAGTTCCGATAAAGGAACAAGCGCCGCAGCTCGGACATGCGTTATGCTTTGCCCAGTTTAAGCGTTTCTCATCGATCTCACCGCGCTCATACTGGGCGCTGTACATGCCAAGCTGTTCCAGGGTTAACATCTCCGGACCTGCATTCATGGTTCCGCCCGGAACAACAACCGCCGGAATATTCACGCGGAATAAGCCCATGAGGTTTGCCGGCATTCCCTTATCACAGCTTGCGAGATATACGCCTGCATCGAAGGGAGTCGCGTTCGCGTGGATCTCGATCATGTTCGCGATCATCTCACGGCTTGCAAGGCTGTAGTTGATTCCATCGGTTCCCTGGCTCTCGCCGTCGCAGATATCGGTGCAGAAATATTTCGCGCCGTGGCCGCCTGCCTCGGCGATTCCTTTTTTTACTTCATCTACAAGGATATGGAGATGTCCGCTTCCCGGATGGCTATCACCTGCCGTGCTTTCGATGATGACCTGCGGCATCGCAAGCTCTTCCGGCTTCCAGCCCGTTCCGATTCTTAACGGATCAAGCTCCGGTGCAAGTTTTCTCATTTCCTGACTCTTCAGACATTTCATGATATTTCCTTCTTTCTTCGTGGGGTGCTGCTCGTTACTGAGCGAATGATATATTTTATTGGAACTGTTTTTTCAATTTTGTTCATTCTCTGTGTTTCGAATGTACCGCGGCTTTAAGCTGCGTATCTGCATCTTTCTATTACGCAAAGAATGAAATTACAAGTGCTACAAGGAATCCGGTCACGCCGACTAAGGTCTCCATGATGCTCCAGGTTTTCAGAGTCGTCTTCTCGTCGATTCCCACGAGGGATCTTACCAGCCAGAAACCGGAATCATTGAAGTGGGAACATACGGTGGAGCCGCCCGCTACTGCCGCTACGGTACATGCCAGATATAACGGGGACAGCTCGCTGATTCCCGGAAGCGCCGCAACAATACCTGCCGCCATGGTCATGGCAACCGTCGCGGAACCGACGCTGATACGGACAAGGACTGCGATGATAAATGCAAGGATAACGATCGGAAGATTCATGGATGCAACCGCGTTTCCGATCACGTTTCCGAGACCGGAGTATTGAAGCACATAGCGGAGCACGCCGCCGCAGGCGGTAACAAGAAGGATGAGACCGGTCGGCTCTAAGGACTTTGTCATAACCTTCTCAAGCTCTTTCATCGTGTAGCCATGTTTTAAGCCGAGACCAAACATAGCAGCCAGAGTCGCAAGTAACAGTGCTACGAACGGCTCACCTAAGAACTCAAAGACCGGAGCAACACCGGCTAATGCCGGAACGACGCCGCAGATGGAGTCCAGAATGATGAGCACCAACGGGATCAGGATGATCCCAACGATCAGCCAGAAGCTCGGAAGCTTGGACTCATCGATCTCTTCCTGATTTGCCACGCTCTCCGGCACCGGAACATAAAACTTCTTACCACAGATGGATCCCCAGACCGGACCGGCTACGATCATCGCGAAGATTCCGCAGAAGATTCCGACTAAGATGACCCAGCCAAGATCTACATTTAACATCGTTGCTACGAGAACCGGTCCCGGTGTCGGCGGAATGAACGCATGTCCAACCGCAAGTCCTGCAAGGAGCGGGATCACATAGTGAAGAGAGGAACGCTTTGTCTTCTTTGCAAGGGAGAATGCTAACGGGATCAGAATGATCAGTCCTGCATCGAAGAATACCGGCATCGCGATCACGAGACCTGTGATTCCAAGCGCCCACGCGGCCTTCTCGTCACCGAATTTCTTTACCATCGTGACGGCGATCGTCTGTGCACCGCCCGAGACCTCCAGGATCGCGCCGAACATGGATCCTAAGCCTACAAGTAAGGCAATTCCTTTTAACGTGTTTCCAATTCCATCATTGACTGCCGCGATAATATCTTTCGTCGGCATTCCCGCAAGAAGTCCGATGCTGATCGCTCCGATCAGGATCGCGATCATTGCCTGCACATTAAACTTGATGATCAGGACGAGCAGGATCACAAGACCGATCAGTGCTGCCAGAACAAGGCGGGTCGGGTTGAGTACAACTCCTTCAGACATAGTGGATTTACCTCCCAGTGTATTTGTTTTGGTTGTTCCGCGCAAAGATCCGTATCATACCCCGAACCGGACTGCTCTGCGCTTCATGGTTTCATTCCGGAAAAACAGTTCACGTTTTGACTTTCCTGTTTTCCGTTTTCATCAGACATGTCAAGCCGTTTAGCAAGTTTTTTGATATATTTGTCTGATGTCTTATGTCTATGTGCTTAATCTACCATTTTTCTGTGGAATTTGCAATACTTGTCTGATGTATTTTGCCTTTTCTCTTTTTCGCACAAAAAAAGCAGGGGAAAATTGTGCATTATTTTTCCCTGCTCGCTGCATTCTTATTCCATTTGAATGGCTTCTGACATTTTACTCTCCTACTGCTCTTTCTCCTCTTTTGTCTCGCCCTGCGCCTTATAAGCCGTCCGGCGTCTCAAAAGCTCCTGCCTGTTATACGTCAGATGCATCACCATTGCACACCGCGCCCCGGTGGAATCATGATTTGCGATGGCTTCCGTGATGGCCCGGTGGGTCGTGATCGTCTCTGTCCGCAGTGAGCGCCTCGTCAAGTTTACAAAGGTATTGATTCCCGAATTGATGATCGGGATCAGGGACTCCATGACCTGATTCTTACTGCACCGGGCGATCCAGGTGTGGAACTCAATGTCTTTCGGCATGTGATCCTTGTCCGCCAGATACAGTTCCTCCGTCTCCTTACACAGCCTCTTTAATGTCGCGATATCCTCGTCCGTCGCATAAACTGCCGCCTTAGCGGCGATCTCCGGCTCTAAGATCAGGCGGACGTCAAAGAGATCCAGCGCCAGCTTAAACCTGTCATGGAGCTTTGCGTTAAGCCTTAACGGATCATCCTCCGCAGGCGTCAGACTGCTGACATACGTTCCCGCTCCTCTCCGCACCTGCAGAACTCCTTTCGTCACCAGACCTTTTACCGCCTCGCGGATCGTGCTTCGTCCCACCTCAAACATCTCCGCAAGTTCAAACTCGTTCGGAAGCCGGTCTCCCACCTCCAACGGTTTCTCTTTTATATACTCTAAGATCCGGTCCTCGATCTGGCTGCCCAGAAGTTTCCGGTCATCTTTTTTCTTCGTCTCCATAGTTTCCCCCATGTTCTGTTACAAGTTGTCTGATGTCTTCATTATACGGAAGATCGCATATGCTGGCAAGCTGATTTTTCCAAATGACCGCAAATACTAAAAAAATCCCGCACACAGTCCGGATATTATCCGTAATCTGTATGCGGGATCAAAATCATCAGATGAAATGCGCTTTACAGCTCATCCTTCACATATCCGGCCACATTATAAGCATGGTCGGAGATACGTTCCAGATTGCTTAAGATATCTAAGAACACAACGCCGGCGGACGGGTTGCACTCGTTCTTGGAAAGACGCTCGATGTGCTTGTCACGCATCTCCTCCTCGAGAGTATCCACACGGTCTTCCAGCTTGCTGACCTGACGGATATCCTCCATTCCGCCATCCTGACGGGCAGCGACTGCATGGTCCACAGCTCCGATGGCCGCGCTCGAAATCTCTTTGAGATCCTCGATCCCGGTCTCTGAGAAAGCGAGTCCATGTTCCTTCAGGTACTGTGCCGCCTCCGCGAGGTTTTCCGCATGGTCGCCCACACGTTCTAAATCGCTGATGCTATAGAAGAGGTTGCTGACCTGAACTTTCTGCTTCTCATTTAAGGACAGGTTGTTGACCTTAATGAGATATTCGGTAAGCTTCTTATTTAAAATATCGATCTCTGTCTCGTTCTTAAAAACCTCATCCAGACATTCATATTTGTTTTCCAGAAGGACGCTTGTTGCAAGCTTTAAGTTTGCAAGGGCCATCTTACCCATATGAACGACTTCCATCACACCGACTTCAAGGGCAAAGGTCGGGGATTTGAAGATACGTTCGTCGAGAACCGGAAGCTCGTCCTCCTTTGTTTCCTTCTTCTCCTCTTCCTCGCCTGTCTCACGGACGATCAGACCGGAGAACGCAACGAGCTGTTTCGCGAACGGGAATAAGAGCAGGGTGTTCGTCACGTTAAAGAATGTATGGAACACCGAGATCTGGAAGGAATTGATGCTGCTCTGGGCAATATCCGGGCGCATCATGGAAATGATATACATACCGATTCCGAATACGATCGCACCGAAGCTGTTGAAGGTCAGGTGGATCACAGACGCACGCTTAGCGTTGCGGCTTGTACCGGCACTGGATAAAAGCGCAGTCAGACATGATCCGATATTCTGTCCAAGTGTAATATAAATCGCGGCATTTGCGGATACCACTCCACTCATCGCCAGAGTCTGTAAGATACCGACAGAAGCGGTGGAACTCTGGATGATCGCAGTTACAAGGGCACCTACAAGAATACCGAGGATCGGGTTCCTTCCGAGTACCGCAAACGCCTTCGCAAAGATCGGGGCATCCGTGTACGGTGCTACCGAACCTGACATGAAGGTCAGGCCCACAAACAGGAGGCCGACACCGATACAGATCTCACCTGCCAGACTCTCCTTTTTCTTCTTGGAAAACATCAAAAAGGCTGCACCGATGGCAACTACGAGCGGTGCGAAAAACGACGGCTGCAAAACCTTCATCGCATCCCCCAGAGAGTTTAAGGAAACCATCCATGCGGTGATCGTTGTACCGATATTCGCGCCCATGATGACCCCGACCGCCTGGGTCAGATTCAAAATTCCGGCGTTTACGAAACCAACCACCATGACGGTTGTGGCTCCGCTGCTGTGCAGGATCGCGGTGATCAGAGCGCCAAGACCGACTGCCAGAAGTCTGTTGTCCGTCACCATTCTCAGGAACTTGTTCAGCTTACTTCCCGCCGACTTCTGCATGCCGTCACCCATGATACTCATACCGTAAAGGAACATGCCCAGACCGCCGAGGAAGCTGAAGATACTTTCCAGATATCCGATATTCATAATGCCTTCTCCATTCTCTTTTGTCGCTGCCTGTTGTCTTAACACGGCGGCGTGGCAAAAGCGCAGTTTCGATCCGATTCTGCAAAATTTGCCTTCGTGTTCCATCATATCATAGAGCACACGCTTTTTTCAATTATAAATATAATATTTGTAAATTTTAGGTAAAGAATACAAAATGAATTTCGAATTTTTAGTGAATGTCCCGTTACTTCTTCAGAATCTTTATCGCTTTCTTTACATCCTTATGGAAGTCCTCCCATTTCTCCGGATAATCCACAAAATATTTCGGGCAGATCTTTCCCGTCACGTCGTAGTGGCGGATCACGTCATCCGGCTTCAAATCAAATTCCACACAGAGGTACGCGCATAAGTTTACAAGCGTCTGATATGTACTGTCATAAAATTTTCCGGTCTCATCCGGGTGGCAGCACTCGATGGAGATCGTGTCGCTGTTGCGGTTGTTGGATGCGTAGGCCACCTCATTTAATGGAACGCACTGGACGACCTCACCCTCCAGACCGATCACAAAATGGCTGCTGACAGAGGTGGTCTTCGAACCCGTCTGGTCCTTTAATCCCTCAAAATAATTCCGGTTTTCCAGAGCGGTGCTGCAGGGATTTGCGACATAGTGTACCACGATGCCGTTTACTTTCTCAAGCGGGATCTGCGGCCGTGAGTACTCATTCGGGGTCAGGAGATTCACGTTCACATACTCTGGCACTGCCACGTCCGCTGGATCCACCTGTTTTCTTCCTATAAGTCTCTTTGTCACGAGCACAGCTGTTGCGATCACGGCGATTCCGATCACGGCTGTCAGACCTCCTAAGATCATCCGGCGGATCCGCTCCTGTTTCCTTCTTCTTCTCCGGTTTTCTTCCCGGCGGATCCTGCGCTCTTCGATATCATCTCTGTATAGCATTGTTCTTTCCTTTCTTCTATATATAGAATTGTGATGTAACTTTTCAGTAAGTCTGCGCACTTGCTGCGCTGGCCGTAAAGGAACCTGGATGGAAGGCAAAAAACCATCGGCACAGCTGATTTGGAATGGATTTTTGCACGTAACCGCGAGGACACTGAACAGTTACGTTATAAAAGCGTAAAAAGGTTCTTCTCAAATTCAATCAGCCCGTCTTTTTTCATTCTGGAGAGTTCTGCGGACAGAGCGCTCCTGTCCACCGCGAGATAATCCGCGAGCTGCTGGCGGTTAAAGGGGATCCCGAAGGTCTTTTTCTTCTGTTTTTCAGACTCAAAGGACAGGTACGCCATCACCTTTTCCCGGATGGACCTCTGTCCCATGTGGTCGATCTTCCGCGTCAGCATTAGATTTTTCTTCGCCATGATATAGAGAAGGTTGTGGATCAGGCGGTTGTGATGCGAACATGCCGGGGTGCAGACGTTTAGGATCTTTCCGATGTCCAGAAACAGGATCCGGCACTTCTCCGCCGCCTCCACATTTACCATCAGAGGCTCGCCGGGCATACAGGCATAGGCCTCTCCGAAGAGCTCGCCGCTCCCAGCATGTCCAAGGACCTGCCTGTTTCCCCAGAAATCGTCCCGGGAGATATCGACACTTCCGGAGAGGATGAATCCCATGGAGCGGATCGCAGTTCCTGCAAGAAAGACCGCGTCGCCTTTTTCGTATTTCTTTTCGACTGCGGAGAGACATTTCAAGATGCTCTCCTTTTCTTCCGGGTGGATTCCGGCGAAAAGCGGGGAATCCGGAATTTCTTCTTTGTGGATCATAGTTTTCCTTTCCTTCACCTAACACGGGCGGCCATTTGCACTTTCCTGTTTCCTTCTTCCATCACGTGCGGTCTACCTTTTTTCAGTTCTGAATGTACCGCATTGTGAATTTTTCGTTGGAAATACAACATACTTTTTGTCATCATTGTAGTATATTGACGATACAAAAGTCAATACGTGACACTTACAAAATCTGCCACGATCCGCTTTTTCCGGATGCATGGCAGCAAATACACCGCAATGAAAATCACTGAGACAATATTTACACGCTTTGAAAGGGGAACTTAAATTGAAAAGAACGATCGTAAAAATTGATGAAGAAAAATGCAACGGCTGCGGAGCATGCGCAGCGGCCTGTCAGGAAGGCGCAATCGCGATGATCGACGGAAAGGCGAAACTGATCCGCGACGATTACTGTGACGGTCTTGGAAACTGTCTTCCGGCCTGTCCGGCGGACGCCATCAGCTTTGAGGAACGCGAGGCTGCCGCTTACGACCATGAGGCGGTTCTGGCACACATGGCGGCAAGAAAAGCTGCTTCCCTCATGCCGACAGAGGCACCGTCCCCGAAGCCGGAATTTACAGGATGCCCGGGAAGCATGAGCCGCACGATCACACATGCCTCCGCGCCTGCATCTAACAACGCAGCGATTCCGGGACACACTGCACCTGTCTCCATGGAGAGCAGACTATCCCAGTGGCCGGTTCAGATCAAGCTCGTCCCGGTCCGCGCCCCGTACTTTGACGGTGCGAAGCTTCTCGTTGCCGCGGATTGCACCGCTTACGCATACGGAAACTTCCACAACGATTTCATTGACGGACATGTGACACTGATCGGATGTCCGAAGCTGGATTCCGTAGACTATTCCGAGAAGCTTACAGAGATCATCCGCAATAATGATATCCAGAGCGTGACAGTTGTTCGCATGGAGGTTCCGTGCTGCGGAGGAATCGAGGCGGCTGTGAAGAACGCGCTGATGGCAAGCGGGAAGTTTATTCCGTGGCAGGTATATACAATCGGTACCGATGGACGGATCTTGAAATAAGATCTCGTCCCTGCCAGTTCTTCTGGAAAATCCCATCGGCATAGCCGATCTGGAATAGATTTTTCCTTGTAACTACGAAGGTACTGAATCGACATTTTTATATTTAAGAAGGTAACTGATATGTCTCTCTCAACTACTACAAACACCTCTGGCCGCACCCCGGAGCAGGACGCTGTCATCTGCGCCCTCATCGGACTCGCCCGCGCCGCGGAGGCAAAGGAAATCCCGGCTGGAACTGCTCCGGTCCTTTTTGCAGCCCTGGCATCCGTGGCTCCGGGCGGCTCGCTCTCCTCTTCTGCCGCCAATGACCTTGTGGAACAGATCCACAAGCAGAAATCTATTGTCTCCCCAGACTGCGCCGCTTGCCCATCCCCCTGCGGAAGGACTGCGGACTTTCTTCCGAAGGACTTAAACTGCACCGACAACGGCCTCTTCGAGGACCGGAACCGGCTGCTCGCAGAACTCAGCCAGCACGCGAAAGAGGAATGGAAGCGCATTCTCGCGGAGCAGGAAGATCCGGAGATCACACGACTCTTTATGGACTGCGTGTTCATGGCGGGATATGCATATGAAAAGGAGCTGTTTGCGCCGTATTTTGAAAAATTGGCGGCACTGAATGACTGAATGCAGGAGTCAAAGTCCTGTGCCAGGTCTCCCACGGATCATCCCGGGAACAGGCTCCGGCAGGCAGGCTTCAAACCTGTTTATCTCAGTCGGAGACCTGACTCCCATTGAGACAGATTTGTGATTACTCACCACCTGTTATGAAGTGACTTTTGTCAAGAGTTAATTTTTAGAAATTCTTCTTAACTCCAGTCACATTTTTTCTGACAGCATTAGAAAAGAGTTCTATTTTAACAGTCCCCGGCAGTTGGCCACTCTAAAAAAGTGGGAATCTTCTCGAATGAGAAAAAAATTGATACAGGGAGCCTATGTTCGCCCTCTGTATCAATCTTTTGCATTGATTTTTTATACAATCATAGAATCATCAGATAAACCACTCTGCCTCAGCCCGTCTCTGGTAATTCTGTTTTAACATTTCCACATGAGATAAAAATGCCTCGTCATCAAAATACTTTGCGCCTGCCGGACATGCCTTGATGCAGGCATGGCACTTGATGCAGATTCCGGTGCAGGTATCCGGCGCGTCCTTCGGGATGGATCCCATCGGACAGACTGTCGCACAGATTCCGCACTTCGTGCATTTTTCCGGGTCTGTCTTCGGTTTCGCCTTTAAGAACACTGCAGGTTTTCCATCCGTTCCAAGCGGTGTATAGTAGGCAGTCACCGGATCATCGCCGCGGACCTCGATCTTTGCCGGGATCTCCGTCATATCAGCAACTTTCTTCGCGACCTTCTCACCAAATTCCGCAATCTTCGCGAGATCATCCGCATCCGGACGTCCTGTCGCAAGCTTATTGCTGAACACATGCTCTGTCGGAATTCCCGCAGCCGCAATCGTATGGAAGCCGTGAAGTTCCAGCTCGTTGCGAAGCTCGATCAGACCGTTGTCAAAGTTTCTGTTTCCGAATACCGATACCGGTACTGCAAATGCGCCGTTTCCCTCAAAAGCGCTCTGCACATACGGCAGCATCTTATTCGGAATTCTTCCCGCGTAGACCGGTGTGCTGAAAAATACAAGATCCTCACTTTCAAAGCTCGTAACACCTTCCCGGTTCTCCGGAAGTGTAAAATCAAATGTCTCCATCGGCGCAGAAAGAACTTCCGCCGCCTTTTTCGCCATCGTTGTGATTACTTTTTTCGTGTTTCCTGTGGGGCTGAAATATACCGCCCATACTTTTGTGATCTTCATAATACCTCACCTTTTCCCTTGATATATGATTCTTTATTAGCAGATAAAATCTGCTTTATGAATTTCTTCCCATCAGTATAGCATATTGCAATGCAAAAAGAAACCTCCTTCCCACAAAAACAGAAGCCCCTGGAATTTTACTTCCGGGGACTTTTCCATTTTCTGTTTCGTGAAATTTACAGTTCCGGTGCCTCATCGAGTACGAACTCTACGCTGGCATCTTTCTTGATTTCTACGGTGTCTTCAGCTTCCTCGATTTCGGTGGAATCTTCTGCTTCTGTGTCCTCAATGAGTTTATCAATTTTTAATATTTTTTAATACCCAACTACATTGCCATCCCCACTCCTACATGCTAATATAATCCCAAGCAAGGTTTCTAACGAATTCTATGATCTATTTTCTATTCTGGCCATTACGGCATCTGAAGACTCTTTGCTGAAATCACCCAAACAACTGGCAGGGAGTCGGGGATGTCTCGTATCAATTCCTCTCCTGCCCAATTTTCCAGGAAAGGAAGGTAACTGAATGGAAAATCAAGTGATCCATGCTCTCATCTCCACTGAAGAGTATAGGGAATCGCCCGATTTTATGAATGTCAATCTCAGCGATTTCGCCCTGTTTCTCGCGGTAATGAAGCACAAGGAGGCGCAGGAATGCGTACTCAGTATTATCCTGGATGAACCAGATCTCAGGCTTACACAGGTAAGGGTTGAGGACGTTATTCTCAACAAAAACGGAAGACGCGGAATCCGGCTCGACGCCTGGGCATTGGCGGAAGATTCCAGGCAATTTGCTACAGAGATGCAGAATGATGCGTCTGAGGACGATCTCAGGAAGCGCTCCCGGTATTATCAGGGACTTCTTGATACACCGGCGCTAAAGGCAGGAAAACACACAAAATACCGCCACTTGCCATCAACGATCGTGATATTCATCACCCAAACTGATCTCTTCGGAATGGATCGCGCAATGTACACATTCACAGAGCGCTGTCACCAGATTCCGGGGATGGAACTGGGGGATGAGACAATGAAGATATTTTTGAATATGAGCAGTAAGAACGAACGGGATGAACTCGTGAGTCTTCTTCAATATATGAAAAACTCTACGCTCTCCAATCCCGAGATTATTATCCTTGATGACAGGATCCGCAGGCTGGACGCAATTGTTACTGAAGTAAAGCAGAGTGAAGAATGGGAGGATGCACATATGAGTATTTTATCTACTGGTATTGACATCGGACGTAAGGTAGGCCATGAAGAGGGCCTTGAAGAAGGGCGCAAAGAAGGGCGCAAAGAAGGGCGCCTTGAGGGAATCCATGCGATCATAAATGTTCTAAAAGAACACAATCTTACCGATTCCGAAATCATTCAGCAGCTATGTAAATCTTTTCGCTTAGATACAGGCACTGCAGAAAAAATGTTTCATGATTTCTCACATCATGATTAATCTCTGATATTTCAGTTTAATCTTATGTCAAATATGGACTGAATAAACGCCCGGCTCCATACACTGATTGCATAAAGCCGGGCGTTTGATATTGTCTTAATTTTATATGTTTTTGAAATATTCTCTATGGTTTACAACTTTTACAAGCTTCATATCCCTCATCAATCAGCTTCTCCCGCTCCCCCGTATACTTTTTTCGGTTCTCAGACTTGATATTCTTCACAGAATCGCAGTCCGTGCGGTGGAATTTCATGGTCTTCGTGTTGAGGATATAGGTTCCGCTCTCTTTTCCAGAGGTTCCTGCATCGTTTTTTCCGGTACCTCCAGATGCCCCTGATGAATTGTTTCCAGTAGACGATGTACCTGACGTTTTCCCGGTACCTGACGCACTTCCGCTTTGACTGCCTCCTGCACCTCCGCTCTTCGCCAGTTCACTCTTTCCCGTCGCGTAGTCAATCGTGACTCCCGGCTGAACATTGTAAACATAAACACAGAACAGGACTCCGTCGCCTTCGTCCTCCACGGACTTCGCTTCCATCAGAACTCCGGATGCCACAAGATTATCACCTTCGAAGATCGGCGTCACACGGTACATCACATGGTTTCCGGTTTCTTTTACATAGTCGGCTGTCAGGTTCTCAAACGGCAGCATTCCCTGAACATTAAGGTATCTCGTACCCGTAATCAGATTCTTTTCGTTCGCGTTCTCCGCAGTCAGCTGATATCCGATCAGATGGCATCGGTTATACAGATATTTTCCATCCACAAAATCATATTTCGCATTGATCCACCCTGTTGGCTTTACCTCTCCGATGGAACCCCGCTTTTCCGTCGGCATCGTATCGGTACTGACGGAGGCGTAAGCCACACCGCAGCGTCCTAATGAATCCAGATCACTGTAGCGTTCAAAGGAGACATCCGTCAGGTCATCCTCCGTAAAATACGGAACATTTCCATTGACCGCCACATAAGGGGAGTCCGTATACTCCGGAATATCGGAGAGACGGAATTCCCCGGTTGCCGACGGGTTTCCTGCCATCCCCGATGACGTTTTATTTCCCTGTCCGCCGCTGTTTCCGGCGCCGGAGTTCTCCGCCGCCTCAGCAAGGCTTTCAAGGATATTTCCTGCCGCATGGGCAACATCTGCCGCCACACTGGCTTTAGCGGCCGAATCGCCCTCACAGGCCGTTACAGTCAAAGAGACCGCCGCGATCACGCAAAGCAGCCATTTTCTTAAATTCTTCATATTCTGTCATTCCCCTCTGTTGCCATACTTTCTATCGCAGTCCACCTTTCCGCCAAATGCTCTGTACATGCTCCCCCTGTCCCAATCTCCAATATCCCGCTATATTTTCTGAAATATCGGAATTGGAACTGTCTCCAGCGCCATTCTGCCTATCATACATTCATATTTTAACGGGTATACCGCTCTCTGGTAATTTTCTCATGGGAAGATCCCGCAAATTCTTTCGTCTCCATGCACTTCCACACGCTGAGATCCACTGGAAAATACACCTCCGCGGGATAATCCCTGTTCCAACGGTAGAGATAGATCTCCTCGATCCGCTCCACACAGCCAGAGACGTCCGCATTCTCCACAAAGCAGAACTCCCCGTCCCCCGCAGCATCGAGAAACGTCTCATCCACCAGGATTTTCTCCGCATCACTCTCCGCAAACTGTTTTCTGCTGTAGGCATTCATCCAAAGTTTTTTTCCATCCGTAAGTTCCAGAATATCTGCCCGCAGGACGCGGTCCTGGCTCTGGCGGCGGTGATTGAACATCATTCCATTATGGTCGTCCACACATACGATCAGTATCATATAGTCCCCTCCCTCTCCGTTACATCTGCCTTCTGCCTTCTATTTTACCACGTTTTCCGCAATGATACAACCATACGTTCGATTCTTTTATCTTGTACCGCGCCAGCGGTCCCGGCAAAATTTCTTCACTTTTCCTTCTGGAAAATCTTGACATCTGTCCCCCGTGGTGCGATAATAATGAGGTCAAAAAAATATCGTTATGGGCTTGTAGCGCAGTTGGGAGCGCACCACATTCGCATTGTGGGGGTCGTCGGTTCGAATCCGATCAGGTCCACTGAAAAAACACCATTTCCATTGAGAGATGGTGTTTTTTATATGGAAAGAGTCCCCCCCCCCCGTAGTTTTCAACATCCTCGCATTCACCTGCGTTAATCTACATCTTCGCGCAAATGCACATCTTCGTCATGTAATTTTTTTTGATTACCAGGAAGTTCCGGTATAACCTCCCATTAATTCCAAAAACCGCCGCCAGGTATTTTCCCCAGCAGCGGCATTCCATTCATTCTGTCTTGAACTTACGAGCCCGGATCACTGTCCAAAATAACTGTTCACACCGACAACAAGCCCATCCGCCAGTTTTCCTAACGTCGCATCATCATGAGCAGATTTCCCATCCCCCAGTTCGATATCAATACTCGGAACCGTAGAATACGACGTCTGGGTCAGATCCATCTCCATGGATCCCGACGAGAAGATCTTCACACCGTTCTGCTTCAATCCGCCAACCAGCGCGCTTCCAAGCTTATTGTGGGACTCCCAGTGGGACGCCACCGGCTCCATGGCACGATAGGCGGCATTATTCGGCACACTCATGTAAAATGCGCCCTTGTCCGTCTTCGTGGAATCCCAGTGCAGGGCGATATGGCAGTCTGCCTTGTTGTTCGCCATGACGGTTCTCGCCACATTGTCGAGCTGCACATCACTTCCATCGCGGATCATCAGCACATCATATCCCGCCGCCAGAAGCTTATCCCGGAAGATCTGCGCCATACGGAGCGTCACGGTACTCTCCGCCGTTCCATCCGCGAACGTCATTCCGCCGGATACCGCCACCGCCTTTGTCGCGCCTGCGCCCGTCGTTCCGCCTGTCACCTTCGCCGTCTGATCCGGGTGACAGAATGTCTTTACCTTCGATCCGCCGGATGTACCATGTCCAGCATTTACAGCAACCACCTTATTTTTCCGGTTTGCAGTCCCATTGTGGTAGAATACCGCACATCCGCTGTTGATCGCGGACATCCCCGCGTATTTCCAGTTGGGATCCATTCCAACCTGATAAGCCTTATCCACATACGCCTTTAAGGAGTCCGAGACTGTCACAGTTCCATCGGCAGCAACTGTGGATGTTCCGCCCGCAGTTGCCGCCCCCGTTTTCGCAGTGCTGCTCTGCGGCTTGCTGGTCGTCAGATAGCGGCTTGCAACATAAACGGTCGTTTTCGATCCTCCGATCTGCACCTCGCTCCATTCCCCATTGTTTTTCACTCTGGAGAGTTCTGTCCCGCGGGGCAGTGTTCCGAGAACCGCCCCGGATGCTGTGGAGGGCTGATTCCTGTAATTTAACTTCGACGCATTCACATAAACCGTATCCGCAAACGCCGTTATCGGTGCCGCTGCGGCGAACAGGATACCGAGTCCCGCACAGAGACCTGCCGCATGTCTTTTAATACTCTTCTTTTTCTCCATATTCTTTCCTTCCCATGCATTCCGGATCTGATCCACCCGGAAAAATTTTAATATGTCCCGGCTTCCCAGTCTGAGGAATTCATTTCTTCAAAACTTACTTTCCTTATCAAGACAGCCCGGCATCTCTACCGGGCTGTCCGAAATCTTCCAATTTTCAATTAATCACCAAGTACATTCACGATCTTCGCCGGAGTACGATAGTTCCATGTGGAGATCTTGATACCGGATCTCGCGTTGGACGCATGGCACACCTGACCATTACCGATATAGAGCGCAACATGGTTGATTCCGCCGCTTCCGGAGTAGAATACAAGGTCACCCGGACGCATCTGGCTCGAGGTGATCGACTTTCCGCTTCCCGACTGCGCGCCGGAGTTGTGCGGCAGGGATACACCGAATTTCGCCATGACAGACATCGTAAATCCGGAGCAGTCCGTTCCGTTTGTCAGGCTCGTTCCGCCGTAGACATATCTGTTTCCGACGAACTGAACTGCGTAGTTTGCGATCTGGGCACGTTTGGAGGAAACACTTCCGGACTTCGATCCGGCAGCCCCGTCGTTTGCGCTGTTTTTCTTGCCGCTGTTCTTCTTACCGGAATTATTCTTCGTGTTGTTCTTTGAACTGTTCTTAGAATCATTCTTCGAAGAAGTATCTGCAACCTCAACCACCGGCGTATACTTGATCGCCTCTTCCAGACCGTACTTAACGTCAACATAATCGCTGGACAGGTATGCGTCCTGATCATCGATCTCGATCTTTACCCAGCCATCCTGCTGATCCGCTACAAGGAATCGCTCGCTGTTGGAGATCTGTGTGTAGATCGAAGAATTCGTGTTCGGCTCTGTGCGGACATTGACGCCGTCCGTGTTGGAGATCGCCATCAGCTTTGCAACCTGAAGCGCTTTGTCCTTCGCCTGCTGTCCTGTCAGGATATACTCAGATTTTACATAACCGGTAATGTTTCCGGAACGGATCTTGTACCAGCCCGACGTGGAGGTGTCCAGGATATCACAGCCTGCGTTGCTCGGCAGCTTCGCGATGATCTTGCCCTTCTTCTCATCCGGATTGTCGCGGACATTCAGGTAATTGAACACATTGGATACACCGAGATTATCATAAAGGCTTAAGACCGTCTGTCTCATATCCTGCTTGATCGCCTCATCCAGAGCGTATTTTACGGTGACATAATCCGCAGAAATATATCCGGAAGAAATCTGGATCCAGCCGTCCTGCTGCCCCCTGATGTCATATCTTTCGTTTTTAAATACCTGCTCCACAACATTCTCATCCGCCTTCGGCTCTGACCGGACATTTAACTTATCCGCATCAATCACGGCACGCTCAGCCACATTTTCCGCAGCCAGTTTTTTCGCCTCATCCCCGGTATAGACATACTGGGAGCTTACATAACCGGTCACACCGCCGGATGAGATCTTATACCAGCCATCTGTGGAGGTATCCAGAATCTCGCAGGCACCGCCCTTCGGCAGCTTTCCTATAACCTCACCGAAGCTCTCCGGGGTCTTTCTGACGTTCAGATAGCCTGAGACCTCCGCAATCCCAAGATTTGCATAGCTGTCCACAATACTCTGGACCGTCTTTTCATATTCCTTAGACGCAATCTCCTCGGCAGAAAGCGTGGTCTCCAGAACAATATTTCTCTCCCCGGTGCTCTCAGATGCAGCCTCTGTTGTCTCTAAGGAAGCCGCTGCGGTCTCAACCTTCATCCCTCTGGAAAAAGTGTCCCTGTGATTTCCGATCACAGTTCCTGCAACCGCAACCACCGCGACCACTGCAACAGCCGCTCCGCCTGCCGCGAGGATCTTCATATACGGCATCGCCGCCTTTTTCTTTTTGATCTCACGCAGTCTTAAGATATTTTCACGCTGACTTGCCTGATGCTCTTTTTTCGGGCGCGCGGGCTGCTGTTTTTCCCTTCGGTTTCCGGAACGTCTTCCCGCAGAACGGGATCTCTGTCCCTCCGTCTCCGATTCAGCGCTGTCGGCTTCTGCGGCCTTCGCCTCCGGCTCTGTGCTGTCGGCCTCTGCGGCTTCGATCTCCGGTTCTTTCTCGGATTTCTCCGCCGGGATCTCCGGGATCGCCGGCTCCATCTGATCCGGAACGTCTTTCTTAGTTTCTTCTATCATTTCTCTGTCTGACATGTATGTTCTCCATCACCCCGTCCCATAGACGGTTATCGCATATTGTTACAATTTTTGCTCTACCCGTAATTGTAACAATCCCGGCAGAACCTGTCAAATTTTTTCCGCCGGGATTTATGATAAATTTCTGTCAAATTTCTTAAAAAATTACATCTGCTGCCGGAATCCAGCTGAGATCCGGATCTTTTCCCGAAGCTTACGCCTCTTCACTCTTCTTTCCAAGCGTCTGGAAGTGTTCCATGTTGCCGTAAAGCTCCTTGATCCGTGCAAACTCCTCCTTATCCAGAAAACTCAGTTTTCCTCTTCCGAATGCCTTCGCCGACTCGATCATAAACCGGGCTGCCTCATCCAGATCTTCCATATGGGTAGCTCCCGTTGCACATCCGGCAACGGTCGTCTCCGTCGTGATCGCAACGCCTACCACCGGGGCTTTTGTCGCCGTCGCAGGCTGCAGGATGCTGTTTAAATGGAAGATTCCATTTCCATAAGGCGTGATATCCTGTTGTGTCAAAGCAAATACATAAGGAAGTTTTCCTGTTGTCATCTGCATCACATCGAGAAGATCCTCGCTGACTCTCAAAATATATCCCTGACATACCGTCGGTGAGATTGCGAATCCACGGTGGTTGATGATCCTGTTTCCCTTTGTGGTATCCACAACCAGAACTGCGTCCAGATCGTCCGTCACTTCCTCCTTATTCACCTGCCAGGTCTCCACCGGGGAGTTCATAAACGGCACCGGTTCATGGGGAGCTGTCGGAGCGTCCGGGCAGACATGCGTAGATACGAATACGTCGCCCTCAAGGAAATCGCCCTTTGCCTGCATTCTGAGAAGCTTTGCGGCAACCGCTAACGCTGTCAATGCGCCGTCACCGTCGGAGACAAACCCGATCTGTTCCGGTCTTGCCCCCAGACCGCCGAGGCGTCCGAGAATGCCGATCGTTCCAGCGTTTCCGCCCTTTGATTTTCCGTTTTTTCCCGGAATCAGGATTCTCACCATATCCGTATGGCCTTTTGGTCCTTCAAGCGGATACGTTTCCACCTGACACATGGGATCGATGGATCTAAAATACTCCACCACCTCGCTGCCGGACGCTGATGCGCTGTCTAACATGTCAAATAATTCAATCAATTCTTTGTACAACATAGGACATCTCCTTTTCCCGGTCTCTTATAAGACCGCTTGTTATTTTGAGGGATATTGTAACTGTTCAGTACCCTCACAGTTACGCGCAAAAATCCATTCCAAATCGGCTGTGCCGATAGGATTTTTGCCTTCTATTCTAAGTTTTCTTACGGTCAGCGCAGTAAATGCGCAGACCTACTGAACAGTTACGGAATATTTTACTATTTGAAATATCCCTGCTCCTCATAATACCGTTTTGCTCCGTCATGAAGTGGAATCGGGATCTCAGAAGCCCGGAACTCCCTGTCATCCATCGCCCGCATAAACGGTTCTCCGGCTGTATACACCGGTCCGTTGACCTCCAATGCCCAGGCGATCTCATGAACAAGGTCTTCATCCATATCCGCAGACACGCAGACAAGGACTTTTTCGCAGAAGGTCCCGACCTCATCGTCCTGATTTTCATAAGTCCCTGCCGGAACTTTGATCTTACTGTATTCCGGATGGCCGTCTAAGATCTCATCCAGTTCTTCGTCCGTGTAGGATAAGAACCGGATCCCATCCTCTGCCGCCAGCTCCTGGTAAACCGGGACAGGGGACTCCGTGAACGCATGGATCCCGTCAGCCCACTGGTCCCGGACCCCGTCGGCTCCACCCTGGATCCCATAATACCAGATCTCCGTGTTCTCCTTGTCGATTCCAAGGACATCAAACACTTCTCCGGATACCTTTGCCGTCTCAGAACCTTCATTTCCCACGGCAAGCGGATGCCCCTTCAGTTCCTGTACCTTCGAAAGTCCCAGTTTCTTCGGGGATATCCACGTGGAGACGATCGGATAACATGCCGCTACTGCACGAAGTTTTTCCTTTTTTTCTCCCTCACAGGCACCGGTTCCCGTATACGCCTCGTAAGCTGCCCCAGCCGGAACGATCACGAGATCATATGTCCCGTCAAACAGATGCTCTATATTCATATAGGCGCCTTTTGACGGCCAGGTCTCCACATAGACTCCGGGAACTGTGTTGCTGATGGTCGCCGCCACGGCTTTTCCAGCCCGGTCAGTCACGCTGTCCTCAGTGAAGGTCCCCATAATGAGTTTTCTCGTCTCCCCCATACCGGGATCCGGCTTTGAGCATGCAGTCAATACACCGGAAGCGGCAGCTATAAGAATCAGGCTCCGTGCGTGTCTCCGATTCATGCGATATATCCGTCCACGCATACCGCTCCGTACGGGCGGATGCTCATACGGTATGCGCTTCCCTCTCCCATTGCCTTTTCAATATAAGCGATGTACTCGTCTGTCACGGAATTCGGCAGCATCGCCATAATAACGCCCGCAAATCCGCCGCCGTGAACACGGCATGCGCCGCAGCCTTTTTCCTTGATAAATAACTCTGTGAGCGCTAACGCGGAAGTGATCCCCTGCTCCTCAGATCCCGGAACATAGCAGTTCTGGAGCCATTTCCAGGAAGAATTTCCGGATTCAGTGATCAGGCTTAAGAATTCGTCAAAACGGTTCTCCTTTAATGCCTGAACCTGTTTTTCAACACGCTTGTTCTCCTCAAAGAAGTGAAGGGCACGTAAGAACGCGCGGTCACCCGCCTCTTTTCTCACTTTCGCCGCATTTTCGATCACTTCCTGTTCCGTGATCTCCGCGCAGACTTCCTTTCCAAACACGGCTGCCACCCTCTTCATCTCATTCGGGATGGAGGAATACTCAGCGCTTAAGTCCGCATGGCCTTTTCCGGTCTGGACAATGATCAGGCTGTGATCCTGGGCACCGAAATCATAGTCGAGTTTCTCAACAACCGGTTCTAAAGGATTCTTGAAGTCGATGGTGATCATGCCGCCCACCGCGCATGCCATCTGGTCGAGAAGACCTGAACCTTTATTCCAGTATTTGTTCTCCGCGTATTTGCCGACATGGGCATATGTAACGACGTCCACTTTTCCGTCATTGAAGAACTCGTTGATCATGGAACAGATCAGCATTTCGTAGGAAGCGGAGGAGCTGACTCCGGCGGCGCTGATCACGTTGCTTGTAATGTAAGCGTCGAAACCGCCGATCTTGTATCCCATCTCCTGGAATCCAGCTAACATTCCCTTTGTCAGGTCGATGGTTCCGGCCATCTTGTCGCTCGGCTTTAAATTTTTGATATTGATCGTGAATTTCTGGCTGTATGTCTCACTGATAATGTGGATCTCATCGGTTCCGTTTGCCGCCGCGCAGGCAACACAGTCAAGGTTGATGCTTCCAGCCAGAACTTTTCCATTATTGTGGTCTGTGTGGTTTCCGCTGATCTCGGTACGTCCTGCGGAAGTAAAAAGACTCACCTGATCCCCCCCGAATGACTTTTCGAATCCCTCAAGAACATGCTCATAGCGCTTTTCATTCTCAGCGGCGCCGTCCCCGTACATTTCTGTGAAAAATCCGGTCGCTTTCGCGCTCTGTAATGCTTTCTTTGCAGCTTCTCTATCCATAACCCCAGTTCTCCTTTTCGATCCGCTTTGGCGGATATTTTTATTTTCTTCACAGCCGGCACCTTATGTAGAAGCTTTGCTGTGTTTTCCGGGTTACTGTACCCACAGTTACTGTACACGGGTAGGAATTTTCTGAACTGAAAATTCCGTACAATACAGTGG
>ERZ780150.321-NODE-321-length-45013-cov-23.074203_pt1 | contig 45013 bp, 45 predicted proteins | sample MGYA00511019_ERZ780150 | MGnify/ENA primary metagenome ERZ780150 (study PRJEB29588, sample SAMEA2151633) | human gut metagenome | biome: human gut; feature: human-associated habitat; material: faeces | place: Denmark | collected 2008/2010 ...
AAGAAGCGGTGGCGGTGTTCGCCTTGGCTTTGAAGGTGGACAGACGCCGCTTGCAAGACGTTTGCCGAAACGTGGATTTACGAATTTTACACGTAAAGAATATGCAATCGTTAATGTTGAAAGCCTGAATCGTTTTGAAAACGGAACAGAAGTAACTCCGGAACTGTTAATTGAAACCAAGTTAGTTCGCAAAGAACTGGATGGAATTAAGATTTTAGGTCAGGGAGAATTAGAGAAGACATTAACTGTAAAAGCACATAAATTCTCTAAATCTGCTGTGGCTGTTATTGAGCAGGCGGGCGGAAAAGCAGAGGTAATCTAATATGTTCGCCACTGTGATCAGCATGTTTAAGAATAAAGATATTCGTAATCGCATTCTTTATACTTTGGCAATGCTGTTTGTATTTCGATTCGGTGCGGCGATCATCGTGCCGGGTGTAGATACGTCACAGTTGATGCAAGGGGTCAATACGGGATCATTCTTAGATATGATCAACCTGTTGGGTGGAGGTATGATACAGCAGTTGTCTATCTTCTCCCTCGGGGTCGGACCTTACATCACTGCTTCTATCATCCTGCAGCTGTTGTCCATGGATGTAATTCCTTATTTTACGGAATTAAGCAAACAGGGACAGAGCGGGAGAAAACAAATTGACAAATATACGCGCTATCTGGCAGTGATATTAGGCTTTATTCAGGCCTTTACGATGATGCAGGCATTAAACAGCCAATACAGCATCATTGCCGATACGGCGTTGTCGAATTATTTGTATATCGCAACGATCTTGACTGCCGGTTCGATGTTCTTATTATGGATCGGTGATCGTATTTCGACAAAGGGCATTGGAAACGGCGTTTCCATTTTAATCTTTGCGGGAATCGTTGCGCGTATGCCATCTGAATTCGTAAGCGTGTTCGAACAGATGGTCGATACATCAAGCAGTTCTGCCATGTTTAATGGCATTCTGGAATTCTCGCTGTATGTGGTCGTATATCTGATCATTATCGTAACGGTTGTCTTTATGCAGACAGCTGTGCGCAAGATCCCGATCCAATATACGTCAAGTACCGTACAGATGCAGAAACGCGATATGACTTATCTGCCGTTAAAGATCAATTCCGCAAGTGTCATTCCGGTCATCTTTGCGAATGCGATCATGGTTGCACCTTCTACGATTGCTGCCTTGCTGGGCGCTGGAGAAGTGGCGACAACGATCCAAAGCTATACGGATATGACCAAGCCGGTCGGATTAACGATCTATGTGGTATTAACGATACTGTTTACTTTCTTCTATACGAACTTAACGGTCGATCCTGCTAAGATTTCAGAAAATCTCGGTAAGTCCGGAACTTATATTCCGGGAATCAGACCGGGCAGTGAAACAAAACAGTATCTGAGCAAAGTGCTCAACCGCATTACCGTGCTGGGAGCACTATGGCTGGCTGCGATCGCGTCGCTTCCATATGTGATCGTGATGTTCACCAATTTGCCGCGTTCTATCGGTTTAGGCGGTACGGGGATCATCATCGTTGTCGGGGTAGCGATGGAAACGGTAAAAGGCCTGAAAGGGCAGCTGACACAGAAATCATATCGTGGCTTTATTCAACATTAAGAAGGTGAGTACAGATGAATATTTTGATTATGGGAGGACCGGGTGCCGGAAAAGGCACTCAGGCGAAGAAGATTGCTGCAAAGTATCAGATTCCCCACGTTTCCACGGGCGACATTTTCCGTGCGAACATCAAAAACGGAACCGAACTTGGAAATAAAGCAAAACAGTATATGGATCAGGGCTTATTAGTGCCGGATGAGCTGACCTGCGATCTTGTTGTAGACCGTATTTCCAAACCGGACGCAGCAAAGGGCTACGTGCTGGATGGCTTCCCAAGAACGATTCCGCAGGCCGAGGCACTGACCAAAGCCCTGGAAGCACGCGGAGAGAAAATTGACTACGCAATCAATGTAGAAGTACCGGATGAAAATATCGTTCACCGTATGGGCGGACGCCGTGCCTGCATCGGATGCGGAGCAACGTATCATGTAGAATTTAACGCACCAAAGGTAGAAGATGTATGCGATACCTGCGGCGGCGAGCTGGTTCTTCGTGATGACGATAAACCTGAGACCGTACAGAAGAGACTGTCTGTATACCATGCTCAGACACAGCCTCTGATTGACTACTATAAGAAAGCCAATGTTCTGGTGGAAGTTGACGGAACCCAGGATATCAACGTGGTATTTCAGGATATAGTAAAGATTTTAGGAGCGTAAAGGATGTCCATATCAATTAAAACTGCCCGGGAAATTGAAAAAATGCGCCGTGCCGGTGAACTGCTGGAGAAGGTACACGATGAATTAGGCCGCGCCATCCATCCGGGAATGTCAACCTGGGAAATCAACAAGCTCGGAGAAGAGATGATCCGCAGCTTCGGATGCACTCCCAACTTTTTAAACTATAATGGGTATCCGGCTTCGATCTGCGTTTCTGTGAACGAAGAAGTGGTTCACGGAATCCCAAGTAAAAAACGGATTCTGAAAGAGGGCGACATTGTCAGCCTGGATGCGGGACTTATCTATGAAGGATACCATTCCGACGCAGCCCGCACACACGCGGTCGGTGAGATCTCGCCGGAGGCAAGAAAACTGGTGGAAGTAACACGCCAGGCCTTTTTTGAAGGAATCAAATACGCAAAAGCAGGCCATCATCTTCATGAGATTTCGGCGGCGATCGGTGCATACGCAGAGAGCTTCGGCTACGGAGTTGTCCGCGACCTGGTAGGCCACGGCATCGGAACGCACCTGCACGAAGATCCGGCAGTGCCGAACTTCGCACAGCCAAGCCGCGGCGTCCGTCTGCAGCCTGGCATGACGCTCGCCATCGAGCCGATGATCACAGCCGGAGGCTATGCAGTCAGATGGCTGGATGATGACTGGACCGTTGTGACAGAAGACGGCTCTCTTGCCGCACATTATGAGAACACGATTCTGATTACGGAGGGAGAACCGGAAATTCTGACACTTTCGCATACGGAGGAGGATTTATGAAACCGATTGTGAAAGGAATGTTTGCCAGAAGCCTGGCCGGCCACGATAAAGGAAAGCTGTATGTGATTTCGGATGTACGGGAGCCATACGTATTCCTGGTGGACGGAAAAATCCGTACCGCTGCCCGGCCCAAAAAGAAGAAGCTGATTCACGTACAGCCGGATTACGAAATGACGGATGCGGTTCGTGATGAAGATATCCGTAAGGCATTAAAAGAAAAAAGTTGCAAAGAGTTGAAGGAGGATTAATCAATGTCTAAGGCAGATGTAATTGAGGTAGAGGGAACTGTCCTCGAGAAATTACCAAACGCAATGTTTAAAGTAGAACTGGAGAACAAACACGTAGTATTAGCTCATATCAGTGGAAAGCTGCGTATGAACTTTATCCGTATTCTCCCGGGAGACAAAGTAACCATCGAGCTGTCCCCATACGATCTGGACAAGGGACGTATTATCTGGAGAGATAAATAAGAAGTACGTGTAAAAAAGCCATCCGGCATGCCGGATGGCTTTTTCTCTGTATGTGTTTCTCTGTATTCATCCCCAATAACAGTAACCGTTCTACAGAACAAAGATTTCGATCACCGGCCTTCAGATTTCTGACAGCCACAAAGCAAGCACCAGTCTGCAAACCCTGCAGCATCCGCGGCGGCGGGCATCTGAATTTCTTTTCAGTCCCTTTTGAAACCTTCCAGATGTATTATGCAATATTTTAATAGAAAAAGCAATGAAAAAAGTATAAAATTTTATGAAAACTTTTTGTAAAAACCAGGAGAATTTGTGCACTTTTGAAACAAAATTTTTAAACCGTCAGAAAAAAAAGAAAAAGTGAAAAGACAGGAGAAAAGAGCGGCCGGAAAACCGTGAAAATGACAGATGAGGGCTCGAAAGCGACAGAAGAATATATGTTTGTGAATTCTGTGTGAAGTTGAAATATTTGGTTGAATTCTCAAAATAATGTGATACAATGCAATAGAGAAACTTTACGGAGAAATTTTACCGGGAAGGATCTCCTGTGCGGTGCGGTAAAATCCATGTACCGGCAGAAATCAGGGAAACATTTTATGAAACAGCAGGCTGCAGTCTGAAAAAAATTCGGATCTGCAGCAATGGCATCGCTGCTCCTTACAGATAACAGGAAAGGAAAATGTGCAATGACAAAAAGGGGAAAGAAAAAAGGCCTTGTTGCAGCATTGAGCGTAGTTGCAGTGATTGTTTTACTTGCCGCTGCATATGGAATCTTCTGTCTGATCATCGAGGATGACAAAATCTGGGCAGATGCTTCTATTAACGGAGTAAACATTCAGGGAATGAGCAAAAAAGAAGCTGCACAGACAGTGGAACAGAAGTTTGAAGAAGATTATAAAGATACAGCTGTTACCGTTGAGCTGGATGGTCAGCAGTATACGATGAACGTATTTCCAATGCTGGGGATGGATGCTTCCGCAGAAATTGAAAAAGCATATGAAAAAGGCCATGGAAATCTTCTGGTTCGCGGTCTGGAGTGGGTCGAGATGAAACGGGGAAAGGCAGAGAAACTTTCCTATGATGTGCAGCCGACTGTGGCCCATCCAGATGAGGTGGAAGGAATTGTACAGGCATCCGGCATTCAGGATTACAACTCCATGCAGGATACTACATATGAAGTAACAGATACCGGCCTGATCGTGCATAAAGGCATTGCCGGAACCAGACCGGATGTGGATGCCTTAAAACAGCAGATCCAGACGAATGTGACAGCAATGAATTTCCAGGATGTAATTTCCTGCCCGACGGCAGAAAATCAGCTGACGGAACCGGATTTTGCCGGAATTGCAAGCCAGATTTATACCGATCCCGTCAATGCGACGCTGGATCCGAATAACGGATATTCCGTTGTGGCATCGAAAAACGGAACCTCAATGAATGCGGACAATGCGAAAGCCGAGTATGAGAGTGCAGAAGAAAATACGGATATCACGATTCCGTTTACATTTACCGAGCCGGAGATTACAACCGAGAAGATGAATGCAAACCTGTTTAAAGACACGCTTGGAAGTTACAGCTCCAGCGCAGCAGGTGGAACGAGCGGAAGAATTCACAACGTCGGACTTACGGCATCTATCTGCAACGGGCAGATCGTTCTGCCGGGAGAAACCTTCTCTTTTAATGGTGTCGTAGGTGATACAACGGCAGAAAAAGGATACCAGGAGGCAGCAGGCTATCAGGATGGCAAAGTCGTCCAGGTACTTGGAGGAGGCGAATGCCAGGTGTCCTCCACACTGTTTTCCGCTATTTTGTATACAGACCTTGATGTGTTGGAAAGAGCCAACCATTCGATGCCGGTACATTATGTGCCGTCAGGAATGGATGCAACCGTATTCTGGGATTCACCGGATTTCAAATTTGAAAATAATCATAAGTATCCGGTGAAAATTGTGATGAATATGGACAGCAGTGATACACTGACCGTAAAAATTCTCGGAACAAAAGAAAACGACTATACCATTGAGCCAAGGGTAGAGCAGATCGATGAGATGAGTAATGTAACGTATCGTGATTATAAAGATGCAAGCGGAAATGTAGTAAAATCAGAATCCGTATGCGCAAGCAAATACAAACCGCTGAACTCAGGATCATGATGCAAAAAAGATGTTACCTGTAAAAAACAGGCGGGACAGAGAAGAGAAATCTGTCCGGCCTGTTTTTTTCTTACCAGTGGGAGAGATGAAAAAATGCACAGAAAAAGAGCAAAAAAAAATGAAAAAATATGTAAAAAATTTCTTGCATTTCCGGGAACAAAATGCTATACTATAAAACGAACTTTTGCGCGTGGACTTTTTTCTAACCCACAAAAAGAAAACGCATTCCAAAAGTTTACAACAGAAAATTCCCCTACACGGGGCGCTAAGGAGCAAAGAAAGGAGGATTCATCATGAAGGTTAGATCTTCTGTAAAACCGATCTGCGAGAAATGCAAAGTTATCAAAAGAAAAGGTAGCATCAGAATCATTTGTGAGAATCCAAAGCACAAACAGCGCCAGGGCTAATCCGTCATTAGGCTTGATCGTAATTGTGCAGATTTTAAGTGCGGCTGCAGCGAGGACGCGCGTGAATGCGTTGTTCTGCTGTTAATATTATAAAGTGAGACACCTGGCAAGTTGCAGCCAGGACACCTCCGGCGGGTGGACGCGCGGAGCGCAGACATCCCTTATAATATTGCTTAATACTCCGATCTGTCAGGTGGCAGAAGGAGAAAGGTCGTGCGAACACGGCTGGATACACGCATACCTGTATCCCAATTAGGAAAATATTAATGTTTTAGAAAAATGGAGGACAAAGTACATGGCTCGTATAGCTGGTGTAGACTTACCAAGAGACAAACGTGTTGAGATTGGTCTGACCTATATCTACGGAATCGGTAGAACAAGTGCAGATCGTATCTTAAAAGAAGCTGGAGTAAATCCGGACACACGCTGCAGAGATTTGACAGACGATGAAGTAAAGAGACTCAGTGCAGTTATCGATGAGAGTCAGGTTGTAGAAGGAGATCTTCGTAGAGAAATCGCTATGAACATCAAACGTCTGCAGGAGATCGGATGCTACAGAGGTATCCGTCATCGTAAAGGCCTTCCGGTTCGTGGTCAGAAAACAAAGACCAACGCAAGAACCCGCAAAGGTCCTAAGAGAACTGTTGCAAATAAGAAGAAATAATTTAACCAGTAGTCCAATATAAGATTAAGAAAGTGTAGGTTAGTTTTAAAATGGCAAAAGTGACAAAGAAAACGACAAAACGTCGTGTCAGAAAAAACGTTGAACACGGACAGGCACATATCCAGTCTTCCTTCAATAATACAATCGTAACACTGACTGATGCAGAAGGAAATGCTCTTTCATGGGCAAGTGCCGGCGGTCTGGGATTTAGAGGTTCAAGAAAATCTACTCCATACGCAGCTCAGATGGCTGCAGAAACTGCTACCAAAGCAGCGCTGGTTCATGGCTTAAAGACTGTTGACGTTATGGTAAAAGGACCAGGATCAGGTCGTGAAGCTGCAATCCGTGCCCTTCAGGCATGCGGTCTTGAAGTTACAAGCATCCGCGACGTAACACCGGTTCCGCACAATGGATGCCGCCCACCAAAACGTAGAAGAGTCTGATTAGGAGGTTAAGAACATGGCAGTAAATAGAGTACCAGTCCTGAAAAGATGCAGATCCCTCGGAATGGATCCTGTATATCTTGGAATTGATAAGAAGTCCACAAGACAGCTGAAAAGAGCAAACAGAAAAATGTCTGAGTATGGTCTTCAGTTAAGAGAAAAACAGAAAGCAAAATTCATCTACGGCGTTCTGGAGAAACCTTTTGTTAACTATTACAAAAAGGCTGACAGAATGGAAGGACAGACTGGTGAGAACCTGATGATCCTTCTTGAGCTCCGTCTGGACAACGTTCTGTTCCGTATGGGAATGGCTAGAACCAGAAAAGAAGCACGTCAGATCGTTGACCACAAACACGTTCTGGTTAACGGCAAACAGGTAAATATCCCGTCTTACCTTGTAAGCGCTGGTGATACCATCGAAATCAAAGAGGGTAAAAAATCCTCTCAGAGATATAAAGACATCGTAGAGGTTACAGGCGGCCGTCTGACTCCAGAATGGATCGAGGCTGATCTTGAGGCACTCAAAGGTGTTGTAAAAGAGCGTCCTACCCGCGAAATGATCGATGTTCCGGTTGACGAAGTGCAGATCGTCGAGCTGTATTCTAAATAAAGAATCGCCATACGCGGAAGGCTTTATTCCCATGAGTAATGAGCCAACCAATTTAAAAGGAGGGGCTTTCGAGTGTTTGATTTTAACAAACCGAAAATTGAAATTACTGAGATTTCTGATGACAAGAAGTACGGCAGATTTGTGGTTGAACCTCTGGAAAGAGGCTACGGTATCACATTAGGTAATTCTCTTCGCAGAATTATGCTTTCTTCCCTCCCTGGAGCAGCAGTAAGCCAGGTTAAAATCGAGGGCGTTCTTCATGAATTCAGCTCCATCCCTGGAGTAAAAGAAGACGTTACAGAAATCATCATGAACCTGAAGAGCCTTGCAATCCGCAATAACAGCGAAACCAACGAAGCAAAAGTTGCTTATATTGAGTTCGAGGGCGAGGGAGTTGTAAGAGCATCCGATATTCAGGTAGATCAGGATATTGAGATCATGAATCCGGATCAGGTAATCGCAACCCTGAACGGCGGCCCGGACAGCAAGCTGTACATGGAGCTGACGATCACAAAAGGCCGCGGTTATATCAGTGCTGACAAAGGCAAGAGCGATGACATGCCGATCGGCGTTCTCGCTGTGGATGCTATCTACACACCGGTTGAGCGTGTAAACCTCAAAGTGGAGAACACCCGTGTAGGTCAGATTACCGATTACGATAAACTGACACTGGATGTTTACACCAGAGGAACACTGGATCCGGACGAGGCAGTCAGCCTGGCAGCTAAGGTTTTAAGCGAGCATCTGAAACTCTTCATCGATCTGTCTGAGAATGCGAAGACAGCAGAAGTTATGATCGAGAAAGAGGACAATGAGAAAGAGAAAGTTCTGGAGATGAACATCGACGAGCTTGAGCTTTCCGTGCGTTCCTATAACTGCTTGAAACGTGCCGGTATCAATACCGTAGAAGAGCTGTGCAACAAAACTTCCGAAGACATGATGAAGGTTCGTAACCTGGGCCGCAAGTCTCTGGAAGAGGTACTTGCAAAGCTGAAAGAACTGGGACTGTCACTGAGTCCTGGGGACGGAGAATAAATCACAGCGATTTATCTTTCCGTTTGATTTGTAGACGAAAACCCCCTGTCAGTAAGTCCGAGGCAGCATGACTTGTGGGTTCCACAAATGGAGGAAAATTTAAAATGGCAAAATATAGAAAACTTGGCAGAACATCTGACCAGAGAAAAGCATTATTAAGAAACCAGGTAACCAACCTTCTGTATCACGGAAAAATCGTTACCACTGAGACCAAAGCGAAAGAGATCCGCAAGATCGCTGAAAGCATGATCGCACTGGCTGTAAAAGAGAAAGATAACTTTGAGACCGTTACCGTTACTGCTAAAGTAGCTCGCAAAGATGCTGATGGCAAACGTGTGAAAGAAGTAAAAGACGGCAAAAAAGTTACCGTATACGATGAAGTTCAGAAAGAGATCAAAAAAGATCTTCCGTCCAGACTTCACGCTAGACGTCAGATGGCAAGCTTCTTCTATCCTGTAACAGAGGTTCCGACCGAAGCAGCAGGACGCAAGAAAAACACCAAGTCCATCGATATGCCACAGAAAATGTTCGATGAGATCGCTCCGAAATATGCAGACCGTAACGGCGGATATACCCGTATCATCAAGATCGGACCGCGTAAAGGTGATGCAGCTATGGAAGTTGTAATCGAGCTGGTTTAATCTGTAAATAGTTTTGAAATTCGCAGGGGCTGCCTCTTAGTAGGTGGCTCCTGTTTTGTTGTATATCATATTTTATATGACACAATTGCGAAATTGTGGCAATGTACGGGGTTGCATCTGCTTTGCGAATAAGGTACAATACAGAATACAGAACAGCTAAAATGGGATACAAAGGAGAGCATTTGCATGGAGAGCAAGAAAAAAATGTTGTTTATTTTTAATCCGTTTTCCGGAAAAGCACAGATTAAAAGTAAACTGTTTGAAATTATCGATGTTTTTGTAAAAGGCGGATATGAAGTCATTGTCCACCCGACGCAGGCAGTCGGAGATGGTTTCGAAAAGACAAAGGAGCTTGCGCCGCAGGTGGATCTCGTTGTCTGCAGCGGGGGCGACGGAACACTGGATGAAGTTGTCAGCGGTCTGATGGAAGTGGATCAGCGCGTTCCGATCGGTTATATTCCGGCCGGAAGCACCAATGACTTTGCAAACAGTCTTTCTATTTCGAAAGATATGGTACAGGCGGCAAAGGATATCATCGAGGGAAACCTGTATTCCTGTGATGTGGGAGCGTTCAACAACGACAGCTTTGTCTACATCGCTGCATTCGGCCTTTTCACGGATGTTTCCTATGAGACAGATCAGCACATGAAAAACATTCTCGGCCATCTGGCATACCTGCTGGAGGGATCCAAACGGATCTGGAATGTGCCGACGTACTGGATTAAAGTCGAGGCAAACGGGGAAACCTTTGAGGGAGAGTATATCTACGGTATGGTGACGAATGCCAAGTCCGTCGGCGGCTTCAAAAACCTGCCGGGACAGGATGTACGCCTGGATGATGGACTCTTCGAGGTAACCCTGATCAAACGCCCGAAAAACCCTCTGGAACTGAATGAGATCATTGCGTCCCTGCTGATGCAGGAGGATCACACAGACCTCATCGATTCGTTCAAGACCGACCGCATCATCATCGAGTCCAACCAGGAGATTTCCTGGACCCTGGACGGCGAATACGGCGGAGATCACGGCTATGTCTGCATCGAAGCGCGCAAACATGCCATGGAACTGGTTCTGAACAATAAGTAGGCACGGCTTTTTGATAAGTTTTTCACAAAAAAGTGCAAAAAAATGGATTTCGCCGCGAAAACCATTTGGCATTTGCAGAAAGATGTTGTATAATAAAACCAGTTATGAAAGTAACAAGTATGCCGTAAGCCTGAAAACGGTACACGGCACAATTACAGACACAGGAGGTCATTTGAGCTATGTTAGTATCAGCAAAAGAAATGTTGGACAAAGCAAAAGCCGGCCACTATGCAGTTGGTCAGTTTAACATCAACAACCTGGAGTGGACAAAATCCATTCTTCTTACCGCACAGGAGATGAATTCTCCGGTTATCCTTGGCGTATCTGAGGGTGCAGGAAAATACATGACAGGTTTCAAGACTGTAGCTGCCATGGTAAAAGCTATGATCGAAGAGCTGAACATCACTGTTCCGGTTGCTCTGCATCTGGATCACGGAACCTACGAAGGATGCTACAAATGCATCGAAGCAGGTTTTTCATCCATCATGTTTGACGGATCTCATTATCCGATCGAAGAGAACGTTGCAAAAACAAAAGAACTGGTAGCTGTTTGCAAAGAGAAAGGAATGTCTCTGGAAGCAGAAGTTGGTTCTATCGGTGGAGAAGAAGATGGTGTTGTAGGTATGGGCGAATGCGCTGATCCGAACGAGTGCAAGATGATTGCAGACCTCGGTGTAGATATGCTTGCAGCAGGTATCGGCAATATCCACGGTGTATACCCGGCTAACTGGCAGGGACTGAGCTTTGAGACTCTGGCAGCTGTACAGGAGCTGACAGGAACTATGCCGCTCGTTCTTCACGGTGGTACAGGTATCCCGGATGACATGATCAAGAAAGCCATCGATCTTGGCGTTTCCAAAATCAATGTAAATACAGAGTGCCAGCTTGCATTCGCAGCAGCTACACGTAAATACATCGAAGAGGGAAAAGATCAGCAGGGTAAAGGATTCGATCCTCGTAAACTGCTTGCTCCTGGCGCAGAAGCTATCAAAGCTACTGTAAGAGAAAAAATCGAACTGTTCGGTTCTGCAAACAAAGCCTGAGTTTAAGCACGAAAATGCTGTGCAGGATTCCTGGGGGACTTCCTCCTCAGGGTCCGCACAGTATTTTTTTTCGCGAGCAACGAGTCAAAGTCCGTGCTTGCACGAGACCTTGACGACTGCCGCGAAAGCTTTCATCGAATCCGCTAATTTTTTTGCCTGAATTAGGAAAGTTTTGTAAAATAATACGAAAAAGGGACTGAGTTCAAAAAAGCACTTGCGTTTTTTAAGTTTTTGAGTTATTTTAGTATCAGTTGGAAATCAAATCCATATGCGAATGTAAAACAAGGGCGTTCTACAAAAACTTAGCTTTCCTTAGCTGCTTTTTGAGAACCCCTTTTTCTTGTATCAGGACCTTTTTAGAGTCCGGCGGGAAGGTCGCATCGCAAAATTCACAAATGGAAAGGAAGAAAGAAAATGGGAGAATATGTAAATCCGGCCAAAATCTTTGGCGAAAATGTATTCAATGACACTGTAATGCAGGAACGTCTTCCAAAAAATGTTTACAAGAAGCTGAAAAAGATCATCGAAGAAGGCGGTGAGCTGGATCTTGCTACTGCAGATACGATTGCACATGAGATGAAAGAATGGGCAATTGAAAAAGGAGCAACACACTATACACACTGGTTCCAGCCGCTGACTGGTACAACTGCAGAAAAGCACGATTCTTTTATCACAGCACCGATGCCGAACGGCAAAGTACTGATGAGCTTCTCCGGTAAAGAGCTGATCAAAGGCGAGCCGGATGCATCTTCTTTCCCGTCCGGTGGACTGCGTGCTACCTTTGAGGCAAGAGGATATACAGCATGGGACTGCACCTCACCGGCTTTCGTTCGTCAGGACGCAGCAGGCGCAACCCTCTGCATTCCGACTGCATTCTGCTCCTACACAGGAGAGGCGCTTGACCAGAAAACACCGCTTCTTCGTTCCATGGAAGCTCTGAATGTACAGTCCCTGCGTCTGTTAAAACTGTTCGGAAACACCACTTCCAAGAAAGTAACTCCTTCCGTAGGACCGGAGCAGGAATACTTCCTGGTAGATGCAGAGAAATTCCTGCAGAGAAAAGACCTGATCTACACCGGCCGTACCCTGTTCGGCGCAATGCCTCCAAAAGGACAGGAGATGGACGATCACTATTTCGGAACCATCCGTCAGAGAATTGCTTCCTTTATGAAGGAGGTCAACATTGAGCTGTGGAAGATGGGCGTTACCGCAAAGACACAGCACAATGAGGTTGCACCGGCACAGCATGAGCTGGCTTCCATCTATTCCGAGGCAAACGTAGCAGTTGACAACAACCAGCTCGTAATGCAGACCTTAAAGAGAATTGCATGCCAGCACGGACTGAAATGCCTGCTGCATGAGAAACCGTTCGCAGGTGTCAACGGTTCCGGAAAACATAACAACTGGTCCATCACCACAGATGACGGCATCAACCTTCTTGAGCCGGGCAAAACACCGCACGAGAACATTCAGTTCCTGCTTGTGTTAAGCTGCGTCCTGAAAGCTGTTGATGTTCACGCAGATCTGCTCCGTGAGTCCGCAGCCGATCCAGGAAACGATCACAGACTGGGAGCCAACGAGGCACCGCCGGCCATCATTTCCGTATTCCTTGGCGAGCAGCTGGAGGACGTTGTTGAGCAGCTGATCAGCACCGGAAATGCAACCAAGAGTAAAAAAGAGGGCGTTCTGGAGACTGGTGTTAAGACACTTCCGGATCTCAAAAAAGACGCTACCGACCGTAACAGAACCTCACCGTTCGCCTTCACCGGAAACAAATTCGAGTTCCGTATGGTTGGTTCCCGTGACTCCGTTGCAGCTCCGAACATCGTACTGAACACCATCGTTGCAGAAGCATTCCGCGATGCATGCGATGTACTGGAAGGCGCTGAAAACTTCGAGGACGCTGTCCATGATCTGATCAAGAAGAACTTAAGTGAGCATCAGAGAATCATCTTCAATGGCGACGGATATGCAGATGAGTGGTTAGCTGAGGCAGAGAGAAGAGGACTTCCGAACATCAAATCCATGGTGTACGCAATCCCGGCACTGACCACTGATACCGCAATCAAACTGTTCGGCGATTTCAAAGTATTCACCGAGGCAGAGCTGGTATCCCGTGCAGAAGTTAAATTCGAGAACTATGCAAAGACCATCAACATCGAAGCAAAGACCATGATCGACATGGCAAGCAAACAGATCATCCCGGCAGTCATCAAATATGCGACTTCCCTGGCTGGATCCATCAACACCATCACCGCAGCAGGTGTTACGGCAGTTGGTGTACAGAAGAATCTGCTGAACGAGACAAGTGCACTGCTTGAGGAAACCCAGAAAGCACTCGACGAGCTGATCGCAATCGAGAATGCAGGATGCGAGATGGAAGACGGCGAAGCAAAAGCAAAATACTACTACGAGAAAGTTACTCCGGCTATGGAGGCACTCCGTGCACCGGTTGACAAACTGGAGATGATCGTAGACAAAGAGATGTGGCCGATGCCGTCTTACGGCGATCTGATGTTTGAGGTTTAATCCGCAGACGGTCCGATAAATTGTAAAAATTCTGTGAAAATAGGGCAGAAAAAGAGGCTGTTTTTGACAACAGCCTCTTTTTTTAGTATAATGGGGATTAGCTGTTGCCAGAAGAAAAGGGCGGACAGCGCTGCCGGAAGAAACGGCAGGAAAACATGGAGGAAACGCTTCTGGATTTCGAAGGAAAACAGAAGTATACAGAACAATGAATGCAGAACTGGAAATTTTAGGTGTGAAGCTGAAACATTACCGCGTCGATGCGGCAATGGAGATTGCAGAGGAATACCTCTCGAACGATAAGCTGAACACCATCGGGATTGTTACGATGCAGATGCTGATGCAGGCGAGCAAGGAACCGACGTGGAAACAGTATATCGAAGATCTGGATCTGACGGTCATCGGGGAAACCGAGGTGCTGGAGGCAGCAGGAATCGACCCGGAGACGCCGTCCTATGAGGAAGTGGAGACGAACGAGTTCATCGCACGCTTTTTCTGGGGACTGATTCAGAAGAAAAGCCGGATTTTCGTACTGGGCGACACTGAGGAAGAACTGCAGACACTGCAGAAATATCTGACAGAAACGTATCCCGGCATTGAGATCGGAGGCGGTGCTGTCGTCGAGACGCTGGAGGAATCCGCGTTTGACAGCCTGGTCAACGAGATCAACAGCCAGACGACGGACGTGATTGTGAGCGGCCTTGCAGGAACGCGGCAGGATCGTTTCGTTCTGGAAAACAGCAGCAAAATCAGCGCAAAAATCTGGCTGAGCCTTGGCGAGCATTCGACGCTGCAGAACGAGGCCGGTATAAAAACGAGCTGGTGGGGAACTCTGCTAAAGAAGAATACGTTCAAGCGGATGGTAACAAAATATAACAGCGAAAAGGACGGTTAAAGTTCATGAACTGGATACGGAACAAACAGCAGTGGAGAGATTATCTGCTGATTACGCTGGGAACCGCGGTCATGGCGGTTGCGACCAGCTCGATTTACGACCCGGCGGGGCTTGTTACCGGAGGATTTTCCGGTCTTGCAATCGTCATCAAACAACTGAGCCAGATGTTGTTCGGAAAAGGAGTTCCGCTCTGGGTGACGAACCTTGTGCTGAACATTCCGCTCTTTCTGTTCGGAATCCGCATGAGCCGCGATTTTCTGGTGAAAACCATCTTCGGAACCCTGATGAATACGTTCTGGATTGCCGTTCTCCCGGTGCTGCAGCTGGTGCCGGATGACAGGATGCTTTCCGCACTGTTCGGCGGCGTTCTGATGGGAGCAGGCATCGGGCTCGTCTTCATCGGAAACGGTACGACGGGCGGAACGGATATGATGGCGGCTCTGATCCAGAGAAAGCTGCGCCACTATTCCGTTGCACAGGTTATGCAGGTGCTTGATGGAATCATCGTCATCGCCGGTATTTTTGTCTTCGGTATCCACGCTTCGCTCTATGCGATCGTGGCAATCTACGTGACGACGAAAGTGACGGATGCCCTGATGGAAGGTATGAATTATGCGAAATCCGCGTTTATCATTACCGCGCATCCGGAGCAGGTAGCCGATGAGCTCATGAAAGAACTCGACCGCGGCGCGTCCGGCATCCACATAAAGGGAATGTACACGGGCGAAGAGCGTATGATGGTATTCTGTGTTGTGGGCAAAAAACAGATCCCGCAGCTCAAACAGACCGTAGGAACGATCGATCCGGACGCGTTTGTCGTTGTGTCGGATGCAAGAGAGGTCTTAGGAGAGGGCTTCCAGACGGATTTCTCCTGACCTTTTTACGTATTTTGTGGTATAAATGTTGTGTTTTCTCTTCCTTTTTTGTCTATTTTGTATTAAAATAATTATATCTGTGAGGTACTTTGCATCAGGCGCAGAACCATAGGGGTGTGGATATGCCTGGCAATGAAAGCGGGTGCAGCCGGAGACAAACTATAGGATGAAAGAGGGAAGAAAATATGATTTCAAATCAGATTTTACAGAGTACCATTGAGGGAATCAAAAATATTTCGCGTGTCGAACTCTGCGTGACTGATGTAGAAGGAAAAGTTCTGGTAACGACGTTTCCGGAGGTTGAGATCAGCCAGAATGATATTGTAACGTTTGCGCAGTCTCAGGCAGATTCCCAGACCATGAAAAATTATCAGTTTTTTAAAGTATACGATGAACACCAGCTGGAGTACGTTCTGGTTGTAAAAGGCGGAAACGATGACATTCACCTGATCGGGAAAATGGTTACCTTCCAGATTCAGGGCCTCCTTACCGCCTACAAGGAGCGCTTCGATAAAGACAACTTTATCAAGAATCTGCTGCTCGACAACCTGCTGCTGGTCGACATCTACAACAGGGCGAAGAAGTTACATATTGAAGTGGAAGCACGCCGCCTTGTATTTATTCTTGAGACAAATCCGGATAAAAACAGCGGGGCGCTGGAAAGCGTCAAGAGTCTGCTCGGTACCAAATCCGGTGACTTTATAACTGCCGTCGATGAGAAAAACATTATCATCGTCAAGGAACTTGCTCCAGGTGAGGATTATGCCCAGATGAACAAAGTGGCAGCCACCATTCTGGAAGCAGCAGGAAGAGATGAGGAGGGGAAAACCCACGTTGCTTACGGTACCATTGTCAAGGAGATCAAAGAAGTATCGCGTTCCTACAAAGAAGCCAGAATGGCGATGGACGTCGGAAAAATCTTCTCCGCTGAGAATGATATCTATGCATACAGCTCACTGGGTATCGGCCGTCTGATTTACCAGCTTCCGATCCCACTGTGCAAAATGTTCATCAAAGAGATTTTTGGCAACAAATCGCCGGATGACTTTGATGAAGAGACACTGACAACGATCAATAAATTCTTTGAAAATTCTCTGAATGTCTCGGAAACCTCGAGACAGCTTTATATACACCGAAATACCCTTGTCTATCGGCTGGATAAGCTGCAGAAGAGCACGGGACTCGATCTTAGAGTTTTTGAAGATGCGATCACATTCAAGATTGCGCTTATGGTTGTGCAGTACATGAAATACATGGAAACGCTCGATTATTAAGCGAGAACCCTTGAAGGAGGAATTGCATGATAACATTGGATAGTGTAAGTAAGAGTTACGCGAAAGGCCAGCCGGCCGTCAACAACGTATCCTTACACATCGAGAAGGGGGAATTCGTCTTTATCGTGGGAAACAGCGGTTCTGGAAAATCGACGCTGATCAAGCTCCTTTTGAAAGAACTCGAGCCCACATCCGGTACCATTAAGGTAAACGGACAGATCTTAAATAAAATGAAACGCTGGAGAGTGCCGAAATACCGCCGCGGTGTCGGCGTCGTATTCCAGGATTTCCGCCTTTTAAAAGACCGGAATGTTTATGAAAACGTAGCATTCGCACAGCGTGTCATCGAGAAACCGAACCGCGTCATCAAAAAGCGCGTGCCGGAAGTTCTGACGCTGGTCGGACTGGCAGAGAAGTACAAATCCTTCCCGAAGGAGCTTTCCGGAGGAGAGCAGCAGCGAGTTGCCGTGGCAAGAGCCATTGTCAACCGGCCTGACATTCTTCTGGCGGACGAGCCGACCGGAAACCTGGACCCGGGAAACTCCATGGAGATTATGAAGCTCCTGGAGGAAATCAACAACAGAGGAACGACCGTTCTTGTGGTAACCCACAACCGTGAGATCGTCAACTCCATGAAAAAACGCGTTATTACCATGCGAAAAGGCGTGGTAGTCAGCGATGAGAAGGAGGGCGAGTACCATGAGGTTTAGTACACTGGGCTACAGCATCAAACAGGGTGTCAAAAACATCTGGAGAAACAAGATGTTCTCGCTGGCATCCATCGCAACCATGGGAGCCTGTATCTTTCTGTTCGGTATCTTCTTTGCGGTTGTCATCAACTTTAACTACATCGTAAAAAATGCCGAGACAGACGTATCCATGACCGTCTTCTTCAACGAAGATGTGGATCAGGCGACGATCGATGAGATCGGAACGGAGATCAAGGCCAAGACCGATGTGGTCAAGGAATGTAAGTATGTTTCCGCGGATGAGACGTGGGAAAACTTTGCAAAACAGTATTTCGAAGGAAAAGAGGAATACAAGGACGGCTTTAAGCCAAACGACAACCCGCTCGCAACTTCTGCTCACTACGAGGTTTACGTATACCAGGTAGAGACGCAGGATGCACTGGCTGAGTATATCCGCTCGCTGGACGGTGTCCGTGAGGTTAAACAGGCCGAGGGTGCAACAACAACGTTGACGACGATGAACCGTGTCATTGGCTACGTTTCCATCGCGATCATCCTGATTCTTCTTGCCGTATCTGTTTTCCTGATCAGCAATACCGTCACGATCGGTATTTCGGTCCGGAAAGAGGAGATCGGTATTATGAAGCTGATCGGTGCGACGAACTTGTTTGTAAGGGCTCCGTTCCTGATCGAGGGTATCCTGATCGGTCTTGTCGGAGCAGCGATTCCGCTGGGGCTGCTGTACGTTGTATACAACAGAGTCATCAGCTACGTTATGACGGAGTTCAGCGTACTGTCGAACTTTATGGCATTCATGCCGGTATCGGCCGTATTCCGGATTCTGCTTCCGGTCGGACTCATTCTCGGTATGGGAATCGGACTTGTCGGCAGTATCTTTACGATTCGAAAACACTTGAAAGTCTGATAGGATTAGACAATATAATAAAGTAAAAATAAGTCCCGGAATCCGTCAAAAGATTCCGGGATCTTTCGATTGGGAGGCATATTTTGGAAGAACTGATGAAGGAAGAAAAAGAGGGCGTAAAAGCGGCAGAGCAGGAAAAACCGAAAAAGCGCAGAAACAGAAAGAAAAACCGAAAAAATGAGATGCGGAAGAGCTACTTTGCGGGCATGATTTCCATGCTGGCGATTGTAATGATCGTGCTTGTCGGAACAACGTTTCTTTGGCCGGGAAGCAGTGCGGACCACCCCGGCGGCTTCTGGTCGTGGCGGAAGACGGCGGCGATCAAAGCGATGATCAGCCAGCTTTACGCTGGCGATGTGGATGACACAGAGCTGTCGGATGCGATGTATAAAGGGATGATCAGCGGCCTCGGCGACAAGTATTCTACGTATTACACGAAAGAGGAATACGAAGCGATCAAGACAGCGCAGGAGGGTTACTATCAGGGCATCGGTATTACGGTGACGCTGGACGGCGATAAGCTGCAGGTCACCGGCGTACAGGACGATACCCCGGCGGCGAAGGCCGGTATTCAGGCGGATGACCGCATTGTGAAGATTGACGGGCAGACACTCGAAGGCTTAAGCCTCAACGATGCGGTCGGTCTTCTGAAAAACAGCGAGAACGACACCGTGACGCTTTCCATCGAGCGGGAAGGCGAGGCGGATCTGATTGAAACGGAAGTCACAAAAGAGAAGCTTGCGGCGATTGTGGCAGACGGTAAAATGCTGGACGACAAGATCGGCTATCTGGCCATCAGCGAGTTTACAGGGCTTACCCCCGAGCAGTTCCAGAAAGTATACCAGTCACTGCAGGATCAGGGCATGGAACGCCTGATCATCGATCTGCGCGGCAATCCGGGCGGCCTCGTGACGGCAGTCTGTGACACCCTGCGCCAGATCCTGCCGGAGGGACTCATCGTGTATACCGAGGATAAAAATGGAAAACGGGAAGAGTATACCTGCGACGGCGATACCCCGATCTCGATTCCACTCGTTGTGCTGGTCAATGAAAATACGGCAAGTGCGGCAGAAATCTTCACGGGAGCAGTCAAAGATTACGGCATCGGAACGATTGTCGGAACGACGACATTCGGAAAAGGCATTGTCCAGAATACATTCCAGCTCTCGGACGGCAGCGTGGTGAAACTGACGATTGCCCATTATTACACGCCGCTCGGAAACGACATCCACAAGGTCGGCATTACGCCGGATGTCGAGGTGGAGCTGCCGGATGACGCGACGAGCGATGTGCAGCTCGAAAAAGCGTTGGAAGTTGTCAAAGGACTGGAAAGTGCGGAATAAAATAAGAATTTTCACAGAAAAGCAGGAAAAAGGTAGGAAAAAAAGCACGAACGTGTTATCTTAGTAGAGGAGCCGAAAACAGATCTTGGCAGGCTCTAAAAGAAAGTGAGGAAAGACAGATGAACTTTACAGAAAGAAGAAAACAGGTTTTTGATAAAATGGACCAGGATTCCGCACTGCTTTTGTTTTCCGGAATCGAGCTGCATGTCAGCGCAGACGAATATCTGCCGTTTGAAGCAAACCGCAACTTTTTCTATCTGACCGGCCTTCGCAGAGATCACATGATCCTGATGATGAAAAAGACCGCAAAAGAGGAGAAATCCATTCTGTTTATCGAGGAGGCGGATCTGAACCAGGAGAGATGGTTTGGAAGAAAAGTAACCGTATCCGAGGCACAGGAGATCACCGGAATCGATGACGTTCGTTTTCTGGATTCCTTTGAGGGCATGGTAAACCGTCTGATGGCACGCGAGGACATCGGAACCCTGTATTTCGACTGCTACCGCTATCAGGTCGAGGATCTGCCGGATTACAACATGGTAAAGGCAGAAGAGTTCGCAAAGAAATTTCCAGGCAGACCGATTAAAAACATTGCTCCTGTCATCGCAGCACTGCGGATGCAGAAAGATGAGGATGAGATCGCTCTCGTCCGCCAGGCAATCAAGATCACCGACGACGCGCTGAAATTCGTGATGAAGAATCTGAAACCGGGCTGCACCGAGTATCAGGCACAGGCTGATTTCGAGTACAAGATTTTCCACGAGGGAGCAGACGGAACCGCATTCCCGACGATCGCAGGAAGCGGTGCAAACGGAACGATGCTGCACTACGACACCAACCGTGACGTGTGCGAGGATGAGACCCTGCTTCTGATGGACCTCGGAGCAAAATTCCAGGGCTACTGCGCAGATATCACCAGAACGTATCCAGTCAACGGAAAATATACGGACCGTCAGAGACAGGTTTACGACGTTGTTCTGGCAGCAAACCGCGCCGTTGCAAAAGCAGCAAAACCGGGTATGACATTAAAAGAGCTCGACGATATTGCAAAGGATGTTCTCGGCGAGGGCTGTGTGAAACTTGACCTGATCGAGAAGAAAGAGGATGTCGGAACCTATTACATGCACGGCGTTTCCCATCACCTCGGCATCGATGTACACGATGTGACCGCGGCATGGAACGACAAGCTGCGTCCAGGCGCCATCATCACCGATGAGCCGGGTCTTTATATTGACGAGTGGGAGATCGGAATCCGGATCGAGGATGATATCCTGATTACAGAGGACGGATGCGAGGTTCTTTCCGAGAATCTGATGCGTGATCCAGACCAGATTGAAGCCTTTATGCAGGAAAAAGAGGCGTAAGAAAAAAACTACGGAGGATTTAGTTAGATGAAAATTGCAGTTACATACGATAACGGGAATATTTTCCAGCATTTTGGAAAAACAGAGAATTTCAAGGTTTACGAAGTAGAAGACAATCAGGTGGTTTCCAGCGAAGTGATCGGATCCAACGGAACCGGCCACGGCGCACTGGCAGGCCTTCTTTCCGAGCAGGGCGTGGATGTTCTGATCTGCGGCGGCATTGGCGGCGGAGCACAGGCGGCACTTGCCGAGGCAGGCGTGGAACTTTGCTCCGGAGCGGAAGGAGATGTGGATGCAGCAGTTGAAGCTTACTTAAATGGAACCCTCACATCTGCGGGTGCAACGTGTGATCACCACGATCACGAGGAAGGCCATTCCTGCGGCGGCCACTGCGGAAGCCATGAGGAAGAGGAGAGCTCCTGCGGCGGTTCCTGCGGAACCTGCGGCGGCGGATGCGGTGCACCGACTCCGGTTATGGAAGGTAAGAATGTCGGAAAAACCTGCCGTACCCACTACAGAGGAACCTTCAACGATGGAACCCAGTTTGATTCTTCCTACGACCGCGGCGAACCGCTCGAGTTCATCTGCGGTGTGGGCCAGATGATCCGCGGCTTCGATGCAGCCGTTGCAGAGATGGAAGTCGGCGAAAAAGTCAACATCCATCTGATGCCGGAGGAGGCTTACGGAATGCCGGATCTGAACGCAATTTTTACCGTTGCGATCGCACAGCTTCCGGGAGCAGAGGAAGTAGAGGTCGGACAGCAGGTTTATCTGCAGAACCAGTACGGCCAGCCGTTCCCGGTAAAAGTTACCGCAAAAGACGAGACCAATATCACGTTTGATGCCAACCATGAGATGGCTGGAAAAGAGCTGAATTTTGAGATTGAGCTGGTTGAAGTGAAATAAAAAAATGCATAAAAAAGAGTGTCAGGACGAAGGAGCCAGGCACTCTTTTTTGATGCGCAGAAAAATCAACGATTCCCATTTCCGATTTCCGTTATTTTTTGTAAAAGTAAACAAAAAATGACCAAAATTCATTTTTTGCCATTTCAAATATTGACTAATAGTCATTTAAGTTGTAAGATGTGGTACTAGAAAAACAAGTTAAAAATGAATCAGAGGAGATGAATGAAAATGGTTAAAGTTGGCAAATGGATTGCCAAGCACAGGATTCTGATGCTGATCATTGGATTTCTGCTGATTATTCCGTCAGTCATCGGAATGGCAGCAACGAAAGTAAACTATGATCTGCTCAGCTATCTGCCGGAGCATCTGGAAACTGTAAAAGGACAGGACATTCTGGTAGATGAATACGGCATGGGTGCGTTCTCCATGGTTGTCGTGGAAAACATGGAAATGAAGGACGTACAGAAACTCGAAGAAAAATTCGAGCAGGTAAACCACGTAAAAGAAGTTTTATGGTATGACGATGTGGCAGACATCAGCGTGCCGGTTGAGATGATCCCGGAAAAACTCCGGAAAGCATTCTACAATGGGGATGCAACCATGATGCTCGTTCTGTTCGACAATACGACTTCTTCCGATGACTCCATGGAGGCAATCGAGGATCTTCGTAAAATTGCGAACGAGCAGTGCTTCATCGGCGGTATGACCGGTGTTGTTACCGATATCAAAAACGTAGCATTAAAAGAGCTGCCGGTTTACGTTGTCATCGCCGCAGTTTTGAGCCTCGTTGTCATCGAGCTGACATCGACTTCCTTTGTTGTTCCGATCCTGTTCCTGTTAAGTATCGGACTTGCAATCCTTTACAACCTGGGAAGCAACGTGTTCCTTGGTGAGACTTCCTACATCACAAAAGCGCTGACCGCCGTGCTGCAGCTTGGTGTTACGATGGACTACTCCATCTTCCTGCTGAACAGTTTCGAGGAGAATAAAAAGCGTTTCCCGGATGACAAAGAGCGTGCGATGGGCCATGCAATCGCCAACACGTTCAAATCCGTAGCCGGAAGCTCCGTTACCACCGTAGCCGGTTTCCTGGCACTGTGTGTTATGACCTTTGCCCTTGGCCGCGACCTTGGTATCGTTATGGCAAAAGGTGTTTTGATCGGCGTTGTCTGCTGTGTCACCGTCCTGCCGGCCATGGTTCTGGTATTTGACAAGGCAATTGAGAAAACGAGACATAGACCGCTGGTAAAGAGTCTGGATAAACCATCCGCTTTTATCACCAAACATTATAAGGCGTGGGTTGTGATCTTCCTGATCCTGCTGTTCCCGTCGATCTACGGAAACAATCATACCCAGATTTACTACAACATTGCGCGTTCTCTTCCGGCTACCCTGGACTGCAACGTGGCAAATGATGAGGTAAAAGCGCAGTTTGACGTAAGCAACATGCATATTGTGATGATGGATCGCGATATGGATTCCAAACAGAAAAAGAAAATGATGGAGGAGATCGGCAACGTAAAAGGTGTCAAATCGACCATCAGCATGAGTTCCCTGCTTGGACCGACGATTCCGGAATCCATGATCCCGGAAAATCTCCGAAGCATGCTGCAGAGCGATGAGTATGAGCTTGCATTTGTGAGCTCTGAATATGAGTCCGCAACAGATGAAGTAAACGAACAGGTCAAAGCGATTGACAAAATCGTAAAATCCTACGATAAAGATGGAATGGTCATCGGTGAAGCACCGTTGATGAAAGACCTGCAGGATGTTACCGATGCTGACCTTGTCAACGTAAACGTGCTTTCCATTGGTGCAATCTTTATCATCATTCTGCTGATCTTCAAATCGATTTCTCTGCCGATTATTCTGGTAGCAGTCATCGAGTTTGCAATTATGCTGAATATGGCAATCCCGTATTATCAGGGAACCAGCCTTCCATTCGTGGCCAGCATCGTAATCGGAGCGATTCAGCTCGGTGCAACCGTGGACTACGCGATCCTGATGACAACCCGTTATCAGAAAGAGCGCCAGAATGGAAAAGACAAAAAAGAAGCTATCAGTATTGCGCATAAGACCAGTATGCCGTCCATCATCAGCAGTGGCCTGAGTTTCTTTGCCGCAACCTTCGGTGTAGCCTGCTACTCTCAGGTTGAGATGATCGGTTCCATCTGTACCCTGCTTGCACGAGGCGCGATCATCAGTATGGTCGTTGTTATCCTGATCCTGCCGGCGATGTTTATGATCTTCGATAAACTGATCTGCAAGACGTCGATTGGATTTTTGAAGAAGAAAACGAAATAAAACCAATTGGGAGAGTCCCCTGTGTCAGAAATGTGTCTGATGCAGGGGACTTTTGCGTCCAGGAGATGAAAAATGAATAGAACAAATATTCGAAATAGCTATACTTTTGTTATAAAGTCTGGTATAATCAGAGAAGCTATAAGAGAGACCGCAGAAAGCGGACAGACGAACAGATTGGATCTGCAGACAGAGCATACAGAAGGAGATATATATGGATCATTTTGTATTACATTCCGAATATCAGCCGACCGGTGACCAGCCGCAGGCGATTGAGGAGCTGGTGAAAGGATTTCAGGAAGGAAATCAGTGTGAGACACTGCTCGGTGTTACGGGTTCCGGTAAAACATTTACGATGGCGAATGTGATCCAGAAGCTGAATAAACCGACGTTGATCATTGCGCATAATAAGACGTTGGCGGCGCAGCTGTATGGAGAATTTAAAGAATTTTTTCCGGAAAACGCAGTAGAATATTTTGTCTCCTAGCATGAGAAAGTCAAAAAACGGGTGGTATTTTGTGGTATGTGGGTGGTTGAACATCCAGATGTTGTGGAAGTGGAAGTGGTGAGAGTATAGGTGAAAAGCGGGTGGATGAAGAGGTTTTATGACTTTTATTTATGTGATAGAAGAAGGAAGATTAGATAAAAACAGCAAGGGTGTATTGCTTATAAAATGAGAAAATGCAATTGAAGAACCTTTATAGTTTTAAAAGTGAAAAATTTGTTTGGTGACGATATAAAAATATGTTTGCAGAAAGGAGAAGTTTATATGACAAATGTGATTATTTTTGATATTATCCAAAAAGATGGATATAATTTACAAAAATTAGTAGATGCTTTTGAAAATCATCTTCAAGATACTACACAAGGAATTATAATAAATGAATATAATGCAAATTTCTTAAAAGCAACATATTGGCATAAAAAAATGCAGAGAGGTTATCGATTTAATCTTGAAAAAAAAGATTTTGATGAAATTGAGGAAGAGGTTGTTACGGTAGTCGATTTCGGGATACAAATACAAGATAAGAAACTTTTAGTTTTTGGAAACAAGCAAATGGCGCAACGAATTATAACCTTGATAAGTATTGCGTCAGGAAATGCTTATTCAATAACTGAATTTGTAATCAATATTGAAAGATTAGTTCGGAAAATATGTAAAGAAACGAATGTTGTATTAACTAAAATGAGATTGGCTGATATTACAATTGAAAAAGGAGTAATGGTTAATTGTTCTGTTAAATTATCAGCGCAAGATGATCCGAGAGAGTTGGCTTTAAAATATATTAAGAATATCATGGTTATTGCGTTTAGATTAGAAGGGACAGAAGCAAATATAACAGTTTATAAATCAGGAAAATTTTCGATTAGCAAAGTTGCTGAAGATGAAAAAGACGAACTGATTGAGAGCATTGTGCGAATTGTTAGATAGGAGGTACATATGGGAGAGCAAGCTAACAAAATAGGTAAAAAATTAGAAGGATTTGGGGAAAAATTGTTTGCCGGATTTGGCTGGAATGAATTAGCAAGGGATACTGAAATACAATGTACCAGAAAAAGTAATCATAAAAAACAAACACATGGACTTGATTTATTGATGAATTTTAATAATCCGTATTTGGGGTGTAAGCAGGGAATAGTAATAGAATGTAAGAATCGTCAGATGAAGGCAATAACGCAAGCAGAAATGGATAAGTGGTTACTTGAATTGATAAATGCAATAGAATGTGCACAATCTGCACCTGAATTAGTAAACGTTAAGACTGATGATATGAACTTGAATACTGGGTTACTTTTAATACATGCAAATGATTCTTTTAACAAGGGGTTGTTTGACAAATATTTGAGTAAATTGAAAATTCCATCTAGACGTAATCCGATAAATATTTTTATTGCAGGAAACGAAGAAATTAATAGATGGAATTCTTTAAGGGACAAAATTGAAAAAGATTATTCAGATAAGTTTCAGTTTATATATCCTAGCATTGAAGGATCGAATATGGAATTGGGCAAATACGCTACAATTAATCAATTATATTCAAGATATATCTTTGCACAAGATATATCTGAAACTAAAAGAAATGAAAATGGTATGGAGTATTTTGTCCCAGAAATTAAAAAGATATTAATTTCTTTTGATAAAATCTCTGCGGAAAGTTTTAAATATATTTGGAGTATGTTTAAGGCATTTCAGTTACAAGATGCAAAAGAATTGATATTTATGTTTTATCCGCGAGAAAAGGATGATGTTGAATTTGTAAAAGATAATTTTATTAAGACACTTTATCAGGTAAGTCCTGCGATAACACCAGAGATAGAGAAGAAAATAAAAATTGATTTCATTGACAATAGAAGCATTTCACCAGTGGATGTGGGAGGTAGATAGGATGATTACAGAATATGTTGATTGTACAGAATTAAAAAGACTGATAGAAGATAAGAAATTAAAACCGGCCACATTAAAGTATTATTTGAGAAGGAAAGGAATTATATTTACTGCAAGTAATGCGAAAGAATTTGCAGAACAAGTATATACGATCTTTTTGGGCGCAGGTGAAATGTCAGAGATTAGAGATATGCTGTCTAATGATGGAAATTATGAAAAATCACTGGTTATGAATTTATCGATGAAACTAGATTCAGATGAGGATATTATAGATATTTTAATAGATGAGATGAGCAAACAGAAATCTATTAAATCAGAGGAATATTTTATTGAGCAACCAACAAAAACAGAAAATGGTGCTTATGTACAGTTTTCATATATGCGGAAACTTCCTGGAAGAAATAAACTGTTAGAAAAGGAAAGGAGGTATTTAAGATTAAATATTCGAAAGGTTTCGGATACAGAAGTAGTTGTTGATGTGCGTCAGCAATCTGCAATTGATTCTAAAAATGCAGTAGGATTCATAGAAAAGATAGCTAAAGCAGATGAAGGAATTAAGTTAAAACACATTAACTTGGAAATGCTTTCAAATAAAAATAAAGTCGAATTTTTTGATAGAATTGCTGCATATACATTTAAGCTATGGCAGTTAAAAACGATAACGGGAATTACTGTAAAGCAAGGTTTAAGTGATGAAGATGATGAAGATGAAGAAGTTGTAGTGGAAGAGAACGAAGGAGCTTCTACGTTAACAGGAATAAGTCAGGCGGTATTGAATGGAAATGGTCTTAGATCTAACGAATTTGTACAGGAATCTATAGAGAAGGGGTATTATATTACAGCAATGAAATATCGCTATGAGCATAGGATGGATATGACAGAGTTTGCTGTAGTCTTGAGTTTTAAGAATAAGGATTTGCGGGTTGATATTGACAAAACATATTATGAAGATGATGGAAAAATATATGTTCAACCGCTAATAAAATCTGAGCAAGATGAGATAATTGTTGAATTTCAAGATGTAGCATATAGGGTATTTAATGAACTAATTAATGAACAATTAGAAGAAAGCAAAAATAAAGAATAGATAAAAATACATAGCCGATTGATTTAAATTATGAGTCAGTCGGCTTTTTCATGCTCATTTTTATACATAGCCAGTCCCGTAAAAAGGATTGGCTATTAAATTTTTCGAGGAAGGAGGAAATCATATGACCAAGTGTAAAGTAATCGCCCTTGCAAATCAGAAGGGAGGGACAGCCAAGACCACAACGACATTAAATCTGGGAATTGGTCTTGCACATCAGGGGCGAAAAGTATTATTGGTCGATGCTGATCCACAGGGAGACTTAACAACCGCATTGGGGTGGACTAATGCAGATAATCTTCCGATTACGTTGGATACACAGATGAAGAAAATATTACAAGATGAACCATTTGTGTATAATGAAGGCATTTTACACCATAAAGAAGGAGTTGACATTATTCCAACTAACATTGAATTATCGGGCATGGAAATCTCCCTGGTAAATGCAATGAGCAGAGAGCAGACACTAAAGCTGTATCTGGCAGATTTGAAAAAAGATTATGATTATATCCTGATTGATTGTATGCCTAGCTTGGGGATGTTGACTATCAATGCATTAGCTGCCGCAGACAGTGTAATTGTTCCAGTTCAGGCTCATTATCTTCCATTAAAGGGCATGACGCAGTTAATGAAAACAATTGGTAAGGTACAAAGACAGCTAAATCCCAATCTGAAGATTGATAGAGTATTACTGACGCTTGCAGATATGCGGACAAAACTTGCCAAGACAACAGAGGATAGCCTTAGAGAGAATTATGGAAAGCATATCAGAATTTTCAAAACTGTTATTCCAGTGGCTATCACAGCAGCAGAAAGCAGTGCAGCAGGACAGAGCATTTATGAGTATGATAAGAATGGAACTGTTGCAAAGGCGTATGCAGAATTTACAAGGGAGGTGATTCAGTGTGGCGAAAAACAGAGAGATAAACATGAATCTTCCCTCAGTCGATGACCTTTTTACTACGCAGGAAGAAAGAGACCAGAAGAATCAGGAGTATGTAAAAGATATTTCTATTTATGAAATTACAGATTTCCCGAATCATCCGTTTAAGGTAAAAATGGATGATAAGATGTTGGAAACAATTGAGAGTGTCCGTGATCATGGTGTATTGGTGCCTGCACTTGTCAGGGAGAAACCAATGGGCGGGTATGAAATGATTTCTGGACATCGCAGAAAAATGGCAAGTGAACTGGCAGGAAAAGAGACAATGCCATGTATTGTAAGAAATCTTAGTGATGATCAAGCAGTCATTGTCATGGTTGACAGCAATCTTCAGCGAGAAGAAATCTTACCATCCGAAAAGGCATTTGCTTATAAAATGAAGCTAGATGCTATGAAGAGACAGGGACAGAGAAGAGATTTGACTTCTGTGCCACTGGCACAGAAGTTTAAAGGTAAAACTTCAAGAGAAATATTAGGTGAACAAGTTGGAGAAAGCCAAGACCAAATCCGTCGCTATATCCGCCTTACGGAACTTATCCCGGAAATCCTTGAAATGGTCGATGACAAAAAGATTTCTATGCGTCCGGCGGTGGAGCTGTCGTATTTGACGAAGGAGGAACAGGAGATATTGTACGACACCATGGAGTCGGAGGCTTGTACCCCAAGTCATGCACAGGCAATTAAAATCCGTAAATTTTCAGCAGAAGGAAGGTTAAATGAAGATGTTTTACTGTTGATTATGGCAGAGGAAAAGCCGAACCAGGTAGAGCAATGGAAAATTCCAAAGAATCGACTGAAAAAATATTTTCCATCGGGAACTTCACAGCAGAAAATGGAAGAAACCATTATCAAAGCACTGGAATTATACCGGAAACGGGAAAAAAGCAGGGAACGATAGGCATTTTGACACCAAGGGAAAAGTCTATCCGTTGGTGGTCAATGAGAAATCAGCCTTTTTCTGTTTTCCCCTCCCCACACCCTACCCCTTTGGTTTACCAGCAGATTACCATCCGAAAAGACAATAAGGAGCCGGGGACCTCTTCTCTTTCGGCAGGTCAGAGATTCCCATACCCTGCATGACAGTAGGGAGTAAACAGCATAAAGCAACAACAGGCGTTCCAGATGGACGTCTTTTTTGATTGAAAAGAAAGGAATTGTAGAAAATGAAGAAGATATGGAAACGAGTGTGTACAGGACTTCTTACCCTGACCACGATTTTAACTGCATTACCGACTACATCTGCTTACGCAGCAGAAACACAGTATTGGACAGAGTCCTCAGAGCGAGTCGGATATATTGAACATGTGATGAATGATGGAACCATTCATTCGACATTCAATGAAGGTCACATGAAAGTGGAGGGCGAAACAGCCTATTGTATAGATATTAACACCGGATTTAAAAATGGGTATAAAACCAGACACGATGCGAGTTCCAGTATGAGTGCTGCACAGATCGAAGATGTGGCATTGTCACTGGAGTATGTAAAGCAGTATAGGGGCAGTCACAGCAACCTGAATGCGAATCAGGGATATCTGTTGGAACAGTGTGTAGTATGGCAGAGACTCAGTGAACAGTTAGGCTGGCAGTGTGATAATGTACGAGCTGCATATTCTGAGATTTCACAGGATATTCAGAATGAAGTTTATGCAGGAGCGAGAGCATTTGTACAGGCGAACAAAGGTCGGTATAAATGTGGAGGATATATCTATACTGGAGAGGGACAGGATCTCGGACAGTTTTGGGCAGAACTGAATGTCGGAAATGCAAAAGTAAAAAAGACAACCGCAAATGAGATTGTCACAAATGGAAATGCGATGTATTCCATTGCCGGAGCAACTTTTGGAATATTCTCAGACCAGAATTGCAGTAATCAGATTGGAACACTTACAACAAATGAGAATGGTGAGACAAATGAAGTTGAAGTGACTGCAGGGACTGTTTATATCAAAGAACTTTCTGCACCGAAGGGATATAAGCTGGATACGACAGTACACAGTCTGAAAGTTGAAGCCGGAAAGACAGCCGTATTAAATGTTTCCGATGTTCCGAAAGTGACAGAGACATTGGTAGACCTGTTCAAGATTGATATGGAGACGGGAAAAGCAACCGCACAGGGGGATGCAGCACTGGCAGGAGCAGAGTTTACCTGGCATTATTATGACGGACTTTATACAAAAGACAATTTACCAGAGAAAGCAACACGTATCTGGGTTACAAAGACGGTAGTTGAAAAAGACAATAATGGAAATATTCATTATGTGACAAAACTGGCAGATGCTTACAAAGTATCCGGAGATGCATTTTACATCCAGAATGAAAAAAGCGTATTACCACTTGGAACACTGACTGTTGAGGAGACAAAAGCACCAGACGGATATTTACTGGACGGAGCTTATATGCAGGCAGGAGACAGTACAGAACAGATAAAAGGAATGTATCTGACACAGATTACAGAGGACGGAGAATCTGCAGTTCTTTCCGGAAGCAATCAGTATTCCGTATCTGATCAGGTAATCCGAGGTGGGGTGAAGATTCAGAAACGTGATTTAGAGACAAAAGATACCAAAGCACAGGGAAGTGCCACATTAAAAGATGCAGCATTTGCAATTATTTCTCTGAATGAGAATCCGGTTCTGGTAGAAGGAAAGCTGTACAAAAAGAATGAGACAGTTAAGATGATTCAGACAGGGATTGATGGTATTGCAACAACATCAACAGATTTACTTCCATATGGTAAATACAAACTGGAGGAAACAAAAGCACCGGAAGGTTATCTGACAGACGGTGCAAAAGCGATTGAATTTTCCATTACAGAAAATGGAAAAATAGTGGATTTAACAGGCGAAAGCCATTCCATTTACAACCAGATTAAACGTGGAGATCTGGAAGGCGTAAAGATTGGAGCAGGTACACATAAGAGACTTGCAAATGTTCCTTTTAAGATTACAAGCAAAACAACTGGTGAGAGCCATATCGTAGTGACAGACAAGAATGGTCAGTTTTCAACTGCTTCTGATTGGGCGTCTCATAAGAAAAATACAAATGCGGGGAAATCCAGTGAGGACGGTATCTGGTTCGGAACATCAGAGACAGATGACAGCAAAGGGGCATTACTTTATGACACTTATAAGATTGAGGAGTTATCTTGTGAATCCAACAAAGGTATGAAGCTGATTCCTGCATTTGAAGTTGTTGTCAGCAGAAATAAAGTAACCATCGATCTTGGAACGCTGACCGATGAGTATGAAAAAGAGATTACCATTCATACAACCGCAGCAGATAAAGTAACAGGTGAGAAGGTAATTGTTGCAGGAAAGAAAATAACAATTGTGGATACAGTTACTCTGGACGGTCTGGAAGAAGGAAGGAAATATCAGTTAAAAGGCTGGCAGATGCTGAAAGAGGAAAATGCAGAACTGCTCATTGATGGAAAGCGTGTGGAGAGTGATTATACCTTTGTTGCTGACAATGAAAAAATGAAGGTAGAAATTTCTTATACGTTTGATGCTTCAGAACTTGGCGGACAGAATCTGGTTACATTTGAAGAATTATACGATCTGAAGAATCCGGAAGAACCTGTAAAAGTTGCAGAGCATAAAGACATTGACGATGAAGGTCAGACGATCCTGATTACGGGGCGAAAGATTTCGATTCATACCACAGCAACTGATAAGAACGGCAAGAAAGAGATTGAATCCGGAAAAGATCTGACAATCGTGGATACAGTTACTTTAGAAGGACTGGAAATTGGTACGAACTATAAGCTGTCTGGTTGGCAGATGGTTAAGGCAGAAAATGCAAAGCTGCTCATTGATGGCAAAGAAATTACCAATGATTATGAATTTACAGCGGACAAGGAAAACATGGAAGTACAGATTGAGTTTAGTTTCGACGGCAGCACTCTTGGAGGAAAGCAGCTTGTAACCTTTGAAGAACTGTATGATATGACAAATCCGGAAGAACCGAAAAAGGTAACAGAGCATAAGGACATCAACGATGAAGGACAGACCGTAACCATCAAAGAAGTACCGGGAACACCAACCCCAGAGATACCGGGTACTACTACAAAGACAAGTAGTCCTCCGAAAACAGGAGATACGGCAAAAGCAGTTTTATGGATAGCCATTCTGGTATTATCAGCAGCCGGAATCACAGGAGTTCGTATCTGGAATAAAAAGAAACAGATCAAGAGATTAGGAATTGAAGAAAAGAAAGAAGAGGAGGAGTAAAACAGAGGGCGGCGATAAGTTGCCCTTTGATATTGAAATGGGAAAAAATCAGAAAGCAATAAAAGTAATACAGCGTTTATTTGATGCCGGATACGGAACGGAGAAAGAGATCGTCAATATGACGATAGATGAGATACTTGCTTTGTCGGGAGTGAATGTAGCAGATCTGTGTATTATCAGTGAGTTACAGAAAAGCATTAAGGCAAACAAAGTGATAAGTTATTTGTCAGGAAAAACAGAAGCAAGGGAAGAAATGAAAGGAGCAGATTATGGTGGAACAACCTAAATATTTGGAAATGACATTATCACAATTAAAATCATATGTGGAATCTTCAGAGAGTAAGGTTCTTCTGGTTGTAGAATTTCCCAAAGGAGATCAGAGCAATGGAGAATGAATTGGAAGTTGTGAATATCCGTCTGGTAAAAGAACCATCTCTTTATAGTGAGCAGACATTGGATAGTCCACAGGCTGTTGTAGAATTGATGGCGAAGGAGTTATCGCAATATGACAGAGAAGTATTTTGTATTCTGAATATGAAAAATAACGGGCAGGTAATCAATATGAATCTGGTCAGTGTTGGAACAATCAATGCCTCTTTGGTAATTCCGAGAGAAGTCTTTAAGAGCAGTATTCTGGCAAATGCTTCTGCAATCATTGGACTTCATAATCATCCCAGTGGCAATGTGAAACCGTTAAAAGAGGATATGATTGTTACGAGAAAGCTGCAGAAGTGCGGACAGCTACTGGGGATAGAATTGCTGGATCATATCATTGTCGGTGGAACTAATGGAAAGATGCTCAGCTTCCGAGAAGAAAAGATGTTGAATGTGACAGGAAGGATGGATTGGGAGAGATAGAAGAAAAAAGAATTAGAAGTTTTTATTTATTGTAATATTTCATGTAGCGGCATTAGTAAAATAGTGTCGCTACAAAAAGCTGACTTATACATTGATATTATATGCATAACTCAAAATAAAATTGTTAAAAATAGAAAAAGAAACAATATATAACGAAAAAATCTCTAAATAAGAAAATTTACATTGACTGAGAGAAGAGTAAAACATATAATAAAGGTGGAGGTGTATAAGAATGTTAGTAAAAGTAAGTGTTGAAAATTTTAAATCTTTTGATAAAGCAGCAGAGCTGACAATGATTTCCTCAAATAAAATACGAACAAATGCAAATCACAGGTTAAAGATAAAAAGTACCCAGTTATTAAAATATGCAGTAGTTTATGGAGCAAATGCATCTGGAAAGACCAATCTGGCATTGTTCTTTAAATTTTTTAAAGATAGTGTCTGCAATGGTATTCCGATAGAAGCTACACAGATGTTTTGTAAGAATCGGCAGGAGAATAAGGAACGAGAAAGTAGTTTTGAAATTCAGATTACTGTAGGTGATAAATTTTATGCCTATGGTTTTTCCGCAGTTTTAAGCAGACGAAAAGTAACCGGAGAATGGTTATATGAATTATATCAGAATGGTTCAGCAAAATGTCTCTTTGAACGAGAAGGAAGTAAACGTCCGGTGTTAAATGATGGTATTACGCTGACAAACACAGAAAAAAATAAATTTGAAACCTATGCAGATGATTTTGAAGGAAATGAAACATCTTTGTTCCTGACAGAAATGAATCGTGGAAAAAAATATAGCACACGATCTAAATTATTGTTTTTCCGGGATGTATATGATTGGATTCAGAATCATATTTCGATTATCACACCGGATACGCCATTGATTGATTTGGAATATTATTATGATGATAATTCGCTGAAGCTGATTAACAAATTGATCAAAACATTTGATACGGGTATCAGCCAGGTAAAAATTGAAGAAATTACATTGGATGAGTTATCAAATGCATTGCCGAAATCAGTATTTGATAAGATGATGCAGCATGTAAAAAATAGAATGGAAGAACAGGAAGAACCATCATTCAGAATGACGATGAGGTCGAAGGAAACTTTCTTTAATATCGAAGTTGAAGGACATTCTGAACCGAAGGTCACAACAATCCGGTTGCATCATAATAAGTCATTTTATGAGTTCGGTTTTGATGAAGAGTCTGATGGAACAAGAAGATTATTCGATTTGATGGATATGTTGTTGAATAAACGAGAAGATGTTCTTTATGTTGTGGATGAATTGGAGAGAAGCTTACATCCGAAGCTGACAGAACGATTTTTGCAATTGTTTATGCAGCTACATGATGAGCAGCGTATGCAGCTATTGTTCACTACACATGAATCATCTATTATGGATCAGGCTATTTTTAGAAGGGATGAAATCTGGTTTGTAGAACGTAACGCAGAAAATGCAAGCTCTATTTATTCCTTAGATCGTTTCAAGGAGAGGTATGATAAGGTGTTGAGCAAGGCATATCTGGAAGGAAGATATGGTGCGATACCGGTATTTTCAACATTCGACTTTAGAGAGGAGGAGTAGCCTTGGCTCCAGTAAGAAGTTATACGAATTGGAATAGCAGAACTACAGATGAAGAAGAACAGATTGAGCCTTATCGTAAGTACTTTTTCATATGTGAGGGTGCAAATACTGAAACATGGTATTTCAAAAAGTTAATTGATATCCGAAAAGAGTTAAATATTCATCCATTGATCGATATCCGGTTACTTGAAAAAACAGAGGGAGACAGGGACATTTCATTTCCAAGACGTTTGATTGAATTTGCAGAAAATCAGAAAGAAAATTCAAAAATAGCATTTGATAAAGAACGGGATAAGATGATTGTTGTATTTGATGGAGATATTTTTGAAGAGAAAGTACTTGATTATGACGAATTGGTAGCAGAAGGTGAAAAGAATAATATATTAGCGGTCAGCAATCCGGCATTTGAATTGTTCCTGCTGTTGCATTATGAAAACTCATACGAAGATGATATTGAGCCAAATGCTGAACAGATTATCCAGAATGAAAAAGATGGACATCAGACATTTATCTATAAGCTGTTACTTGCCAGAACAGGAATCAATCCCAAAAAGAATTCTGCAATTGGAGAACTGGCGAAGAATATAGAGATTGCTATTGAGCAGGAAAAGAAAATCAATGAGGATATTCATCAGTGTAAGGGACAGATTACATGTAATATTGGTCGGATTATTGATGATATTCGGAATGATGATGGAAAATAAGTTGTTAGATGAAAAATAGGGATGGAAAGATACAGTATGAAAGCAGATAATATAAAAAATATAATCAGTGACATAGATCATCTACCGTATAGAGCAATTTTATTTGATGGAACATGGGGAATTGGAAAATCTTATGCGGTAAATGAGGCATTAGAAGCAAATCCCAATGTTTGTAAAATATCAATGTTTGGTTTAAAAGACCCAAAACAAATATATCATGAAGCGTTATTTCAATTGGCTTTAAAGAATAATATTGGTGGGAAAATAGGTGAAATTACTAATAATGTTTTAGATGGTCTATCGAAAATTTGGGATAAAGTTGGTCAGGCAAAGGAAGTAGTACAAAGCATTGCCAATGAAAGAGAATTGTTTTTATTATTGTCAAAAGAGTTTACTTCTGTTCATATTATTGTAATAGATGACTTGGAAAGAATGAGTGATGACATAAATTTGGAAGATATATTTGGAATTATAGAAGAACTCAAGCAATGTAATTATGTAAAAGTTATTGTGATTGCGAATACAGATGAAATACAATCGGACAAAAAAGTTGTATTTGAAAAGTATAATGAAAAGGTCATTGAAAGAATATATCATATTACAGAACGTGCAGAGAAAGTGACATGGAGTAAAATGAATATCCATGCAGACTTTGTTGAAAAATTCTTGGAAATCCATAAAGTCAAAAATTTACGGACGCTCGAAAAGGCGCAACGTTTTTTTGAAGATGTAAAATTGTTTTGTAATAGTGACATGAGTGAGCAATTTAAAGAAGAATTAAGGTTAATATGCTTTGCTGTTGTTGTGGAGAGTATAGAAAACTTGTACTATAAAGAAATTGATTCTGATAATACTAATACTGATTCTGTAGAAAAAATGACAAATACGATTGGAAATATGCTTCAGCATAGAATTGGCAGATATCTTTATGGAATAAAGTGTAGTACAAATTTGGTAGAAATGATACTGAAATATTATGAGGAAGGGGTACTAAATGAAGAACAATTGGAGGCTGAATACAAGTTATTTCTTAATTCAGGAGATAAGTCTAACTATTATAAGTCAGATGAGGAAATAAGGAGTGTATTACCTATTTTAAGAGAGAAAATGCTTGAAGCAAAGAGTTTAGCAGAATTAAATGAATTTGCAGATGCGTATGTTGTTTGGAGTGATGTTTTAGAGGAAAATAATGAAAGTGTTTTATCAGAATATAGAAATATTTTAGAAGAAATGCTGGAAAAAACTGTTTTAGATGGGAAAGAGGAAATGCTATCGTATTCATATGATTTGTTTCACATGTCATCGGAAAAGACAAAAAGAATATATCAAGAAGAAAATAAAGAAATGATGAAATTTTTAATAGAGACATATGTGGGATATTTGAAAAAAACAACTCATGGGAAAAAGGCTTATGAGTATTCATATAAACTTAGAAATAATTTTGATAGTAGTTATTATCATGATATTATCATATCAGAGATAGACAATTTGTATAATAAAATTTCTTTTCCAGTAGACAATGTGGATGAGGATAGATATCATACGTGTTATAATATTATGTATGTTTTGTATCATTCAGATGCTGAAAAATTCTTGCAGTATTGTGAAAAAATAAAAGAAGATTGTGATAATATGTCAAGACATAGAATAGAAGTTTTGGTCGAAGAAATAGTAAAAAAATAGAAATAAAATCTACATAGCCAGATGGTTCCAACTCAAGGAATCACCTAGCTATTTTCATGCCTGGATATTATCCCCAATAATATCAATCTAAGGCAAGAAAGGAGATGAAAATTATGCCATATATACCACCATCGGTCGTGCGGGAGGTCAAGCGGATGGATTTGCTTACGTACTTGAAAAATTATGAACCATACGAATTAGTTCACTTTTCTGGCAACACCTACACTACCAGAACACACGATAGTTTGAAAATATCAAATGGGAAATGGATGTGGTGGAGTCAGAGAACCGGTGGCAGATCAGCACTGGATTATCTGATCAAAGTAAGAGAATACAGTTTTTTAGAGGCGGTTGAATTGCTTGCAGAACGGGCAAATATTCAGCCGCCTCTTTCTGCATCTGAGAATGTTCCGATGGAGAAACAGTTACTGTTGCCAAGGAAAAATCAAGATAATCAGAAAGTGATTGCGTATCTTTCTGAACGTGGGATTGATAATGAAATCATTCAGTTTTGCTTAGAGTCTGGAAGAGTTTATGAAAGTGAATTTCATCATAATACGGTGTTTGTAGGGATGGATGAGAAAGAAAATCCGAAATATGCAGCTATTAGGGGAATCGGAACCAGTTTTATCGGAGAAACAAATGGAAGCGATAAGAATTACTCTTTTTCCATTTTTACAGAAAAACCCAATGATACGGTGCATCTGTTTGAGTCAGCCATTGATCTGCTATCTTATGCAACATTGCAGAAATTGGAGGGGAAGGAGTAAAGGTTTTCATCAGAAATACTATAAAGACTTGTTGAAATCCTTGGATTTGCCTGATATTCATTTTCACCAGTTGAGAAATACCTATGCAACTATTTTGCTGAAGAATAGCTTTAATTCAAAAGGTATTTCGCATTTATTGGGACATGCCAAGGAAATCATATCAGTAGATATCTATGGAGATACGCAGGAAATCATAGAAGACTGTCTGGATGTATTGGAACCATTTATTGAAGAAGTTATTCCAAAAGAGCGGAAAGATCAGTATTATGATTATTCAGAAGTGATTGAAATAGACTTAATCCTGGAGGAATATTTCAACGCAGCATGATAAAAAATAGAATAGTAGTAAGAGAGAAAAGTACAAATAAAAATCGAACATTTGTACTTTTTCTTACCTTCATCTATATACTTTCAAAAAAATGTCTGATATAATAGGGACTGTTACAAGAACAAACAGTAAAAATATGACAGAACCGGAGCCTGGTATCATCAGGTATTTCCGAGTGCTGTTTTATCCGCAAAAATCAGTTTTGTGACTTTTATTCGTAACGAGGTGAAAAGGATATCTATTCACCATAAAATAAGCTTTTCGTTACGAATCTGGATACGAATTTTTGGCTGATAATGATCATAGTAAAAGTCACAAATGGAGGGATTTACCATGAATGAGTTCAAATTAAAAGCCCCATATGAGCCAACCGGAGACCAGCCACAGGCGATTGCAGAGCTTGTGAAAGGGTTCAAGGAAGGCAATCAATGCCAGACTTTACTAGGGGTTACGGGTTCTGGAAAAACTTTTACGATGGCAAATGTGATTCAGCAATTACAGAAGCCGACACTTGTCATCGCTCATAATAAGACGTTAGCAGCTCAGTTATACGGAGAGTTCAAGGAGATGTTCCCCGAGAATGCAGTAGAATATTTTGTCTCCTACTACGACTACTACCAGCCGGAGGCTTACGTGCCGTCTTCGGATACGTATATTGCGAAGGACTCTGCGCGGAACGATGAGATTGATAAGCTGCGGCTTTCCGCGACTTCTGCACTGAGTGAGCGGAACGATGTCATTGTGGTTTCCAGTGTTTCGTGTATCTATGGAATCGGAAGCCCGAAGGATTACATGGAGATGATTATTTCGCTCCGCCCGGGAATGGAAAAGGACCGGGACGATGTGATCCGACAGTTGATTGATATTCAGTATGACCGGAATGATATGGATTTCCACCGCGGTACGTTCCGCGTGCGCGGTGATGTATTGGAGATTTTTCCGGCGGAGGAGACGGACAAGGCGGTGCGCGTCGAGTTCTTCGGGGATGAGATTGACCGTCTGGTGCAGATCGATACGCTGACGGGTGAAATCTTATGTGAACTGAACCACATCGCAATCTTTCCTGCCTCCCACTACGTTGTGCCGATGGACACGATCCTGAAAGCAACAGGCGAGATTGAAAAGGATATGGAAGAGCAGGTGAAGTTCTTCAAGCACGAGGGAAAACTGATCGAGGCCCAGCGCATCGAGGAGCGGACCAATTTCGATATTGAGATGCTCAAAGAAACCGGCATCTGTTCCGGCATCGAAAACTATTCGCGTTACCTCTCCGGATTAAAGCCAGGCGAGCCGCCCTACACACTGATGGACTATTTCGGAGATGATTTCCTCATCATTGTGGATGAGTCGCATAAGACTGTTCCGCAGATCCGCAGCATGTATGCCGGCGACCAGTCGCGGAAATCGACGCTGGTGGACTATGGATTCCGTTTGCCGTCCGCAAAAGACAACCGCCCGTTGAACTTCGGCGAGTTCGAGGACCGGATCGATCAGATCCTCTTCGTATCTGCCACGCCGGGCGACTACGAGGCAGACCACGAGCTGCTGCGCGCCGAACAGATCATCCGCCCGACCGGCCTTCTCGACCCGGATGTCGAGGTACGCCCGGTGGAGGGACAGATCGACGATCTGATTTCGGAAGTAAAGAAAGAAACTGAAAAACACAACAAAGTTCTCGTGACGACGCTGACGAAGCGTATGGCAGAGGATCTGACCGACTATATGAAAGAGGCCGGCATCCGCGTGCGTTACCTGCACTCCGATATCGACACCCTGGAACGGACCGAGATCATCCGTGATATGCGTCTCGATGTCTTCGATGTGCTCGTCGGCATCAACCTTCTGCGTGAGGGTCTCGACATCCCGGAAATCACACTCGTGGCGATCCTGGATGCCGATAAAGAAGGTTTCCTGCGTTCCGAAACCTCCCTGATCCAGACCATCGGCCGTGCCGCGCGAAACAGCGAGGGCCATGTTATCATGTACGCCGATGTGATGACCGATTCCATGCGACTCGCGATCGACGAGACGAAGCGCCGCCGTGCCCTGCAGGAAGCCTACAACAAAGAACACGGCATCACTCCGACCACCATCAAAAAAGCCGTCCGCGATCTCATCAGCATTTCGAAAGAAGTGGCAAAGACAGAAGAAAAGATGGAAAAAGACCCGGAGTCCATGAGCCGCGAAGAACTGGAAAAACTGATCGGCCAGGTACAGAAACAGATGAAAGCCGCTGCCGCCGAACTCAACTTCGAAATGGCCGCCGAGCTGCGTGACAAAATGATCACACTGAAGAAGAGCCTGGATGACATGGAAGAATAAAAAATCAGAAATAAAAAAGAAGAAAAGAGCATGAAAAAAAGCGTGCCGGAAAAGCGACAGAAAACTTTCCGGCACGCTTTTTTGCGTCCGATTTTGATTCCTTCTTGTTCAGAATTGACGCAAAATAAGAATACCATTATAATATAAAATACGACCAAACGGTCGTATCAAAACGAAAAACACAAAAATAAAAAAGACAACAATAAAAAAATTAATCGCCGAATTTTCTCTTTTTACTGGAGACACTCAGCAGATAGTCGACCGAGCAGTCATAGAACCGTGCAAGCCGGATCACATAGTCGATCGGGATGTCGCGGATTCCTTTTTCGTAGCGGGAATAGACGTCGCGGTTGCATTCGAGCAGGGCAGAAATCTCTTTGATGGTGAGATCCTGATCGATCCGCATATCTTCAATTCTCTGGTATTTCATACGTTGTACCATCCTTTCAGATTCAAACCCATACTACCAAACGGTTGGATGAACAAAGTTAAATCAGATCATATGGTCGCAAATTGGAGAATGGGGCGGGAGAGAGAAACGGCGGGTGAAGACAGCCTGTGCAGAAAACAGAAAAATATGTACGGCAGAAATGGGGGAACGAATGGGAAAAGCAGAAAGAATAGAAATAGAAGATTTTGTCCAGAATATAGTGGAACGGATGGAGACGCCGGAAGCGTTTGAAAAAATGATCAGCCGGGAGGAAGAATGCGAAGCGCAGGGGCGGGAGAGCCGTCTGAGGGATGTGCTGAAGAAAGAATGGCCGGTGGACGAAAAGGGAGAGCGCATCTATCAGATCACTAATATATATGAAGAAAAAGCAGAAGAACTCCTCATTGTAGAACTGTATACCGGCATCCACCTGGAAAACGGAGTCCCGTGCGGGCATTTTACGCTGTATCTCTGCGGGGAGCCGGACGGATGGAAACTCAGCGAAACGCGGATGATGGAATATCTGCAGAATCTGTAAACGAAAAAGCAAAACAGGGAGGACAGGGAGAAGAAAAACTGTCCTCCTGCTTTTGCTGCGGCGGAGACACCGGAAAGTCAGGATCCATACGGCCGCTTCTCATCGCTGATGCCGACCAGATAATCCAGACTGACCTGATACAGCTCCGCCAGACGGATGGCAATGGAGATCGGCAGCTGCCGGACGCCTTTTTCATATCGGGTATACACATCGCGGTTGCAGCCGAGATAGTCGGCAACCTGGCGGATCGTCAGATCGCGGTCCGTGCGCAGATCCTCCAGTCTCTGATATTTCATGATTCATCACCTCTGAGAAAATGCTACTAAATGGTCGTATCGAAATGGCAGAATCCTACCATACGGCTATAGCGCCTTTGAAACAGTAGAATGCAATAAAAAAGAAAAGTCAGATTCCTTTTCAGAAAGAAAACGGTTTATACTTTTTTCACAATTTCTTCATAGAAAAACCGGGAAAAGGTGTTGACAAACAAAAGGCAGAGTGCTATCTTAAGAGCATAGATGTTAGCACTCCACTGAAACGAGTGCTAACAGGACTATACAACAGGAAGGAGCTTATCTTAGTGGATACAGAATTGGATGAAAGAAAAAGAAAAATATTAAAAGCGATCATCCAGACGTATCTGGAAACGGGCGAGCCGGTCGGCTCAAGAACGATTTCCAAATACACGGATTTGAATTTAAGCTCCGCCACAATCCGGAATGAAATGTCCGATCTGGAAGAGATGGGTTACATCTTACAGCCCCACACTTCCGCAGGACGCATTCCTTCCGATAAAGGCTACCGCCTCTATGTAGATGAGCTGATGCGGGAAAAAGAACAGGAAGTTGCAGACATCAAAAACATGGTCATTGAAAAAACAGACCGAATGGAAAAAGTTCTGCAGCAGGTTGTCAAAGTCCTCGCTTCATCTACCAACTATGCAACGTTGATTACAGGACCGGAATATCACAGAAATAAAGTGAAATTCATCCAGCTCTCAAAAGTCAATGAAGAGCAGCTCCTGGCCGTCATCGTCGTAGAAGGCAACCTGGTGAAAAACCAGATGATCGACCTAGACGAGACCATCAACGATGAACAGATATTAAAGCTGAACCTGCTTCTGAACACACAGCTCAATGGCCTGACCATTGAAGAAATCAATCTTGGCATGATCAAGAAGATGAAAGAGCAGGCAGGCATCCACTCCGGCATCATCAGCAAAGTGGTCGATACCGTAGCGGAAGCCATCGCAGTCAGCGAAGAAGATGTGCCGGTGTACACCAGCGGCGCAACCAACATTTTCAAGTACCCTGAGCTTTCCGACAGCAGCAAAGCCAGCCAGCTGATCTCCACATTCGAGGAACGGCAGAAACTGGTCGATATGATCAAAGGAGCTGCCGAGGAGCAGGACGGAGAGGAAAATACCGGTATTCAGGTATACATCGGAAATGAATCTTCGATGGAACCCTTACGGGACTGCAGCGTGGTCACCACCACATACGATATGGGAAACGGTATGCGCGGAACAATCGGTATCGTGGGACCAAAGCGGATGGATTACGAAAATGTGGTAGATAACCTGAAAACATTAAAAGTTCAACTGGACGCCGTCTTCAAAAAGCCGGACACAGGTGAGTAGAAAGGTGGAATGATCAGTGAGCGAAGAAAATAGAAAGAAAGAGGAAACCATGGAAGAACCTACACGCGAGATGGAAAAAGAAACCGGAGCAGAGACCGATCTGCCGGAAACCGAACCGGCTGCGGAGCAGGAAGAAGCAAAGAAAGCAGCAGAGGCAAAAGAAGCGGAAGCTGCAGAAGAAACTGCTGAGGATGGCAAAGAACGAAAGTTCTTCAAAAAGAAAAAAGATAAAAAAGATGAGAAAATCGAAGAGCTGACTGACCGTCTGACCCGTCAGATGGCAGAGTTCGATAACTTCCGCAAACGCACCGAAAAAGAAAAAGCAAATATGTATGCCATTGGAGCAAAAGACATCATCGAGAAGATTCTTCCGGTTGTTGACAGCTTCGAGCGCGGACTTGCAACGGTGGAAAACCCGGAGGAAGATCCGTTCGCAGACGGCATGAATAAAGTATACAAACAGTTTACCACAGCACTCGATGAACTCGGTGTAACCGTGATCGAGGCCGTTGGAAAGGAATTCGATCCGAACCTGCACAACGCAGTGATGCATGTGGAGGATGAGGAAGCCGGCGAGAACATCGTCGTAGAAGAGTTCATGAAGGGCTACATGTACAAAGGTTCCGTAGTCCGTCACAGTATGGTCAAGGTGGCTAACTAAGCCTTGAAGATAAATAAATAGAAATTAAACCATTTTTTAGCATAATTCATTGAGGAGGAAACAACAATGGGCAAAATTATTGGTATTGACTTAGGAACAACAAACAGCTGTGTAGCCGTTATGGAAGGTGGAAAACCAACCGTTATCGCAA
>ERZ780150.322-NODE-322-length-44982-cov-3.883188_pt1 | contig 44982 bp, 37 predicted proteins | sample MGYA00511019_ERZ780150 | MGnify/ENA primary metagenome ERZ780150 (study PRJEB29588, sample SAMEA2151633) | human gut metagenome | biome: human gut; feature: human-associated habitat; material: faeces | place: Denmark | collected 2008/2010 ...
TGCGCCGATGCCGATAGCCTGTCCGTCTTTTACGTAGCATACGGAATTGGACTGGGTATATTTCAGAGTAATGAGCGCAATCTTCATATCGATCAGCGCTTCCGCAGGAATTTCTTTGTTTTCGGTCACAATATGGGAAAGCAGCTCCTCATTGATATTCAGTTCGTTTCTTCCCTGTTCGAAGGTAATCCCATATACCTGCTTTCTTTCCAATGCAGCCGGCTGGTAGGAAGGATCGATCGAAATCACATTATAATTTCCTTTTTTCTTCTGCTTCAGGATTTCAAGCGCCTCATCCGTATAACCGGGAGCGATAACGCCGTCGGAAACCTCTCTTTTGATAAGCTTCGCCGTATCCGCATCACATACATCGGAAAGGGAAATAAAATCACCGAAGGAAGACATCCTGTCCGCTCCTCTTGCCCTGGCATAAGCACAGGCCAACGGAGAAAGCTCACCCAGATCATCAACCCAGTAAATCCTGGCCAGAGTCTCGGAAAGAGGAAGGCCTACTGCCGCGCCTGCCGGAGACACATGCTTGAAAGAGGTTGCAGCGGGAAGCCCGGTGGCCTCCTTTAATTCCTTTACCAGCTGCCAGCCGTTCAGGGCATCCAGGAAATTAATATAACCGGGTTTTCCATTAAGGACAGTGACCGGAAGCTCGCTTCCATCCTCCATATAAATGCGGGAAGGCTTCTGGTTCGGGTTGCAGCCATATTTTAACTGAATTTCGTTCATCTCATCATTCTCCTGTTATTTATTCTTATTCACGATTCTTGTTTCATAGCTTCCGTTTTCGATATCAATATAGCGGACAAAAAGGGAAACCTTGTTTTCTTCATTCAGGCTGTTCCAGAGCATATCCGTAAATTCATCGATATCCCCTTTGATTTCCACAAGCTTTGGCTCGCCTTCGAAGCTGGGAAGCGGATTGCCGTCATGCATATAAGTATGGATGAAACGTCCCTTCCCCGGCGCAGGATTCTCGTAAGCATAGGTGAAACGGTTGCAGCTGTCAGCACATCCGTCATCACTCTTTAAAATGGACATGGCAAAATTATAATTGCCTTCTCCGATATGCATAATGCCTGAAATACGGGGGGTATAATTGGGGCCGTCCGGTTCGAATTCCCTGCTTCTTAAGGACTGCTCAAAGGTCATCTGCTTATCCATGCCTTCATAAATCGTATCTGTCTGATCCCCGTTGGTCACAATCGTCTTATTCCCCAGCACGCGGACAGGCGCATAAATGATCAGGCTGGGATCCTCCAGCTTGGAAGGGTCAAATGCCTGGGTACGTATCCCCTCTCCGTCCTCTGCAAAAATACGGTTTCTGCTGTTGGAGCTTCTGCCCATAATAAAATAAGCCGCTACCGCTTTTCTGCCGTCAGGCGTCCTTCCCAGAACAATACCTCTTCCGGGATAGGCGTTGCTCCTCAGTTCTTCTTCCAGAGACAATAAATTCATCGCTTCCTCCATTCCGCCGCTTTACGGCTGCTTTTTACAGAATTCTTTCCGCCGGCCCAGGCCTGTCGGACGGTTTTTATTTCCATAGCCTCACACGGAAATAAAAAACCGCCTGGTTACTCCTATAAGGGTACCCAGGCGGCCGGCTTTCTTCATACATACTCCCTGTGGTGCTCCACCAATCCGCCAGTCGTACGTACTACCTTAAATTTAATCGGGCGAAAACGCCCTATATCGACAGTATATCCCATCCTTTTTCCCGTGACAAGTATTTTTGTGGAAATTAAGGCCGATTTCGATTATAATGATTTTAACCGGACAGTTCCGGCAATAACCATACATCGATTATAAGAAGATTACAGGAGCACTCTATGACAAAAATGCGCCGTTTCTATACCAATGAACTTTTTCATGAATTTCTCTTTTTTTCACTTGCGCTGATCTGTATGCTGATCTTTGCCTTTATCCAGCCCTTCGGGGAAGGGCCGGATGAAATCAACCGCTTCCGGGTTGTCCGTTTCATCTATGAGAATGGCAGGCTCCCCAAAGGCGATGATCCGGCGGTGCTCATTCCGGGCTACGGCGGTTCATATGCCTTTCAGCCAATGCTTACCTACATATTGGATGGATACCTGCTGCGCGCTGTCCGTGTATTTACGGAACGCTTTGACGTGCTGCTTGTTACAGCCCGTTTGATAAACGTAGCTTTCGGCATGGCCGCGGCCTTTTTTACCCGCCGCCTGTCCAGGCTGCTCTTTCCTGAAAAAATGACGCAGTGGCTGTTTTCCTGCCTGGTGGTTTTTCTCCCCCAGAGCATTTTTCTGCATACCTATATCAACACGGATTCCTGCGCCCTGTTCTCCGTTATCCTTATGTTCGCCGCTGTGCTGGAGGGAATGAAAAACGGCTTTACACGTTCCACCTGCATCCAGACTGCCGTAGGAGTCATACTGTGCGCGCTTTCCTACTACAACGCCTACGGCGCCGTTCTTGTTACCGTGGTTTTATTTATCAGCTGCTTTATCAGCAAGGTATCCGCCCGGACCATCACCTCCGACGGAACCGCTTCTCCCGTAGACAGCTACCATCTGGAATGGAGGCCTTTGCTGCAGGCGGGCCTGTTTATCACCGCTGTTTTCCTCGTGGGAGCCGGCTGGTGGTTTATCCGCAATGCAATTCTCTATCATGGCGATTTTCTCGGCATGGAGGCCAGAAATCTCTGCGTGGCGGCCTCCTGCACTCCTGAATTCCACCCGGCGCTGCGCCAGACTTACCAAAATCAGGGCATCGGCGTCTTCACCATGATATTCGGAACCGACTATTTTACCCTGTTGGTCAGAAGCTTTGTGGCCATGTTTGGTCCCATGAACCTGCCTACTCACTACTACATTTATGAAACCTACTACCGCATTTTCATCCTGGGCCTGATCTCATGTATGCTTCCCATCGGCCACTCGTTTTACCTTACCTGGCAGGAACAGAAACGCCGCTGGTTCTTCAACGGCTGTATGCTCCTCGCCTGCATTATCCCCATATTCCTCTGCATTTACTACTCCTACACCTGGGATTTCCAGCCCCAGGGAAGATACCTCATGCCCATGCTTCCCGCCTTCATGTTTTTCGTAACCCTGGGCATCCGCAAGCTTGCCTTCCTCCTCCAGGAGCTGGCAGACAGGCTTAAGCTGCGCACCCTTGCCGAAAAACTCCCTGCCATCCTCACCGCCTGCATCATCTTCTTTACCGCAGCCTCCCTCCTCTACTCCGTCCTGCGCGTCGTAGTCCCTCACTACCTCGCAGGCTGACCGTCCGGAACAGACACGGCCGCCGCCGAAGGCCGGAAGGATGTGCAGCGCGGGCTTTAGTGGCAGAAGGGGCAGGTTTCACAGAGGGAGGATTTATTTCCCCCTACTCTGATTTAATACGCTGAATCAATGGCTCCTTCCCACAGTATCTGACCGCCCACACAGAAAACACCATCTGAATTACCAGCAGCAGCGCCGCAAACACAAACACCGGCACAAAAGGGAAATGGAATACCAGCTTCCCGAAGGTGCCCAGCTGGTCAAAGATCCTGCACAGCGTCCAGCCGGCCGCCGTTCCCAGTGTCAGGGTAATCAGGATCGTTCCCGCCACATAGAAAAAGCACTCCGCCTTCAGCATGGCGGAAAGCTGCCCGCCGCTCATTCCCACGGACTGCAGGATACCAAACTCCTGCCTGCGCGTCACCACATTGGTAAGCAGTGTATTCACCAGATTCAGGATACCGAACAGGGCAATGAATACAACCAGCCCGTACAGCGGAAGTTTGATCTGTTCCATGCTTTTTACCATCTGATGCCTGATATCACTCAGGAAATTTATTTCCACATGGTCCCAATCCTCCATCATATCAATAACCGCTTCTTCGATCTGCACTTCCTTATCCGGTTCGCCTTCCACCATATAATGCGTATTGAAATTATCCACCGATTCCTTCAGCAAAGGAAGCAGGGCATCCGGCACATAAAAGAAAGGGACGTCTATTCCCACATGGGGTGATTCAACCAGCCCCATAACCTTTAATTCCACCGTCGTTCCCTGATCCGTTTTCACCTGTATCACATCCCCCAGCTGAGGCTGATAGCCGTAAAAACGGTACATCAGCTTCTCCGAATCACCTGCCAGAACCCCATGCTCCTTCACCAGGATATCATAGTCTATCGTCCCTTCCAGAAGCATGTCGGAATACTTCTCCATCTGCGCCCTGCTCAGGCCGATATTCCGGAAGGAAAGTGTATCCGGATTCTCCCTGGCGTAATCGTTCATCCTGGGAAAAATAAAATTCGATTTACAGCCGCGGAAAACAGCCACATCCGTTACTCCGTCAATTTGTGACAGTTCCCTAAACATTTCATCATCCAGCGGATTGTCCTGTTCCATTTTTGTATAATATTCCGTAGCGCTATCCGCATCAATCTCCTGTGCCCCATTGTCCCCCTGTTCCAGTTCTATGTGGACGCAGCCCACACCAAAGCCTGCTCTTGCCATGGCATCCGCATCCACGGAATTCAGGTAGGAGGCCGCGCACATCAGCAGAATCCCGGTAAATCCCAGAGAGCAGAGCGTGAGCGCCGCCTTTCTTCTGTTTCTGCCAAAATTGAGAAACGCCAGGCTGACAGGCGTGATCCTTCTTTGTTTTCTTTCCTTATTCCGGACCGCCCCGCCTGTAGATACCTCATTGATTCTGACGGCTTCCACCGGAGATACCGAAGAAGCGATTTTTAACGGGGTACGGATAGAAATCATTACAGCGGTCTCTGTCAGTACGGCAATCACTGCCATGCAGGGAATGGAAATACTCCATTTCCATCTCTCCGGTTCCAGCAGGAATCCCAGAAGGCTTCCCAACAGAATTCCCACCGGAATGGCAATACCTGAAACAAACAGGCCTTCCCTGCGCACCAGCTTTTTTATCTGTCTTCTTGTTGTCCCAATGACCCGGAGCCTGCCGTATTCCTGCGTTTTGGCCACCACGGAAATATAAAACAGGCTGTATATCACCAGCGATGTGGCGACTACAATCAGAAGGCAGCAAAAGGCTATTGCCATCACCTTTTCAATAGGCAGATCCTCTCCCATGGTAAAATATGTGGAACTGTAAAAAACCTGCTGTTCCTTCAGCCCGCAGGCCTCTGCCAGCGCCAGCGTCTTCCCCTTCAGGGTTTCCATATCGTCGCCCTCTGTGCCGCGGAGCCGAATATTCAGCGTATATCGGGGATTTCCATCAGTAACGGCATTCAGATATGCCTCGGACACAATGACCCGGTAAATCCTGGCTTCATTCTCCGTATACATCACGCCGCTCACCGTATAATCCCGTTTCACACCGTCGCCCATATCCATATTCAGCGTCTGTCCGGTCTGTATCGGAAGCCCCAGATGCTCCAGGCATCCGCTTTCCACAATAATTTCATTCTCCGTTTCAGGCCAGCTGCCTTCCAGCTCCCCATAGGTCAGGAGGCTTGCCGTCTCAGCATCCACATATTCAATCGTCAGCACATAATCCCTGATCCGGGGCGTGCCCAGGCTGACTTTGACGCCGGAGCGCTCCACTTCGGGACGGTTCTTCAGTTCCTCAACCTTTTCTGCAGATAAATCCGTGAACACGGTCTGATATCTTCCCTTCAGGTAACGGTTCAACTTCGTGTTCTGGCCCAGTATTTTTAAGGACAGCGTCAGCATAAGGCAGGCACTGAAAGCGATGGTGAGAATTAAAAACAGGTTTCTTTTCTTATCCGACTTCAGGCTGTTTACCGCCAGCCTTTTGATAATGCCAGTATTCAGATTCCGGAACATCACACCACCCCCTGCTGCTTTTCAACGATTCTGCCGTCTTCAATCCGCACTATCCGATGGGAAAGCTGGGCAATTTCGTTGTTATGGGTAATCATGACCACCGTCTGATTGAACTGTTCGCTCGTCATTTTTAAAAGTCCCAGCACATCGGCACTGGTACGGCTGTCCAGGTTCCCGGTAGGCTCGTCTGCAAGCACGATGGCAGGTTTGGTTATCAGCGCCCTGGCAATCGCCACTCTCTGTTGCTGCCCTCCGGAAAGATTATTCGGCATGCTGTTCAGCTTTTCCCTCAGGGAAAGCATATCCACAATCCTGTCAAACAAAGGCATATCCACCGATTCTCCGTCCAGCTCCACAGGCAGTACAATGTTTTCATATACATTCAGAATCGGAACCAGATTATAGTTCTGGAAAATGAAACCGATGTTCCTCCTCCGGAAAATTGTGAGCTGCTCGTCATTCATTTCCGCCAGCTCCTTTCCCCGTACTTTCACGCTGCCTGAGGTAGGCGTATCCAGCCCTCCCATCATATGCAGCAGCGTGGACTTTCCGCTGCCGCTGGTGCCTACCACCGCCAGAAATTCCCCCTGCTCCACGGACAGGTTCACTCCGTCCAGCGCTTTCGTAATATTGGGTTCCTGTCCATAATATTTTTTTAAATCCTCTGTCTGTAAAATCGTCATAATTGCTCCCTTCCGCATTGCTTCCCTGCGTCATTTTCTATATACAGATTATAGAAGGGAAATGTTGCGTAAAAGTCACAGAAACCGAAAAGATTTCCTAAGTAAGGACTATTGGATGCGCGGGATGAGGTCAGCGGTTGAGGAGGTAGATGGAAAATGTGGAGCCCTGGTTGGGGGCGGACGTTACTTTTACATAGCCTCCCTGGCGGGTTATGATTTCCCGGGTCAGGTACAGGCCCAAGCCAAGGCCCTGCGTATCGGCGGTGTTTTCTTCTCTGTAGAATCTTTGGAATATAGCGGCGTGATTTGTTTCCGGGATGCCTTTGCCTGTGTCGGTAATTTCCAGGCGTGTGTACATTTCCTGTTTTTCTGCTTTTATATGGATTTTTCCGCCTGAAGGCGTGTATTTTACCGCGTTGTCAAGCAGGTTAAAGATTGCTTCCGCTGTCCATTGGTGGTCGTGGGGCACAATAAGGTGTTCCGGGCATTCCACTTCTACATGTATGTCCTTTGCTTCCGCTGTAAACAGGATGCCGCCCAGGGCAGAGGCCAGCGTTTCGTAGAGGGATTCCTGTTGCTTGCGTATGGCGAGGATTCCAGCCGGGAGGTCCTGACTAGCGCCTGCATGAGGAAGTCCAGCTTCTCCACCTGGCCGTTCATGGCCTCCAGGAATTCTTTTTGCTTTTGGGGCGGCATGGTATGGGTCAGGAGGGTGTTCCCCAGCATTTTCAGATTAGCCGCCGGGGTTTTTACCTGGTGGGAGATATCGGAAACCAGTTCCTGGAGACGCTGTTTTTCTTCTTCCACACGGCTGCGGCTGTTCTGCACCACCTCATAAAGGCGCAGGATCCTGTTCCCAAGCCTGGATAACAGTGTGTCCTCCTCCAAATCTGTAATATTCCGCAGGAGGTGTCCCATTTGCTGCAATGCAGGGCCGGCTGTGTCTTCATACAGAGTATTCCCGGATGCCATCACCGCATCCATCAGTTCCCCTGTTGCGGTCATAAATTGATCCAGGTGTCTGCGCAGGCCGGTGAGAATCAGGCAGCCCCAGCCAACTGCAATGGAAATTGCTGCCAGGCCCATATACAATACTGCTAAAGAATGGGTGTATATAAAAAAGGCCCCTGTCAGAGCCGTTACCATTAAAAATGCCGCGGCGCTGACAGCTCCTGTATAAAGCCGCCATTCTGCGCCGTCCCTGTATTTTTCTTCCGCCATATGCATTTTCTCCCTGTCTTTCCTGCTTTTTTCTACCTGTCTTTCTGTTGTATTTCTGTTATCTTTCTGTTGTCTTTCTGTCTCTCTTACTTTCTGTCTCTCCGGCTTTTCCCTGCGGCAGCCCGGGCGTTCCTTCATCTGCTGCCTTTTAGCAGGCATCCCTGACACGCCGCCGGGGCCGTCCCGTTACAGACGCCGGGGCTGTCCCTGATTTTACAGACGCCGTTCCTGCCGGCCGTTCCACAGATAGCCCATGCCGTATACGGTCTTAATATAGGGGTACTCTCCCTCCAGCTTGCCCCTTACCCGGCTGATTACCGTAGTCAGCGTGTGCTCATCCACATAATTTTCCTGCTCATCCCAGAGCTTCTCCAGCAGCTTCTGCCTGGTGAGCACAATGCCGGGATTACTGGTAAAAATCTCCAGCAGCCTGTATTCCAGCGGCGTGAACTGGATTTCCTTTCCATGATAAACCGTGCGCAGGCTCCGCAAATCGATCCGCAGCTCTCCGTCCTCATAAATGCCGTCCGGCTGCTCCTGCCTGGTTGAGCACAGCTGCAGGAGGGTCTTTACCTTTTTTACCAGGACCTTTACAGGAAAGGGCTTGGATACATAATCTGCGGCACCCAGTTCAAAGCCCTTCAGCATATCCCGTTCCAGATCATTGGCCGTAAGGAAAAGCACTGCCATTGCAGGGAAGTTTTTTTTAAATTCCCGGCAGAGGGAAAAACCGTCACCATCCGGCAGGTTCACATCCAGAATTGTCATATCATACCGCTCCGTCTCCAGCAGCTTTCTGGCCTGTGCACAACTGAATGCGGATGCTGCAGAGAGCTTTTCCTCCTGCAGATTATAGACAAGCGTGGTATTTAACAGCGTATCATCTTCCACGATTAATATTTTCTTCATAGCCGATCCCATCATGCCTTCCTGTACCGGTTTATTGGATTTCCGTCTCACCGGCCATAGCCTGCTTCGCCTGTTCTCCCCATTTGAGGATTTCTTTTGCATCGTCACTTGTCAGATATTTCTGGTCCACCATGCACTCCAGGACGGTGCGCTGTCTCTGAGCCGCCAGCTCGGGTTTGTTGGTAAGCGCATAAACGGAGGGCGCATTGGGAATTCCCGCCAGAAGCGTGCTTTCGAAATCATTCATCTGTCCCGGTTCTTTTCCGAAATAACCTTCGGCAGCATCGTAGACGCAGTAATATCCGCTCCCGAAATAAATAGTGTTCAGGTACAGCTCCAATATCTCGTCCTTACTGTAGTTTTTCTCCAGGTCGAAGGCAACGAACAGCTCCGCCACCTTCCGCAGGAATTTCTTTTCCTGGGAAAAATAAAGATTCTTGGCAAGCTGCTGGGTGATGGAGCTTCCGCCCTCCGCCAGCTTTTTTTCCCTGATATTCGTGACAACCGCCCTTCCCGTAGAGAGGAGATCGATTCCCCCATGTCTGTAAAAACGTTTGTCCTCCACTGCCACCACCGCATTTTTGTAGATGTCAGGCAGCTGGGAAATGGTTGTGTAGTGAGGCTTGGAACGAATTTCCTCCACCTTATCGGCAAGCGGCGTCTCCTGAATTACCTGCTGGTATATCTGGTAGCCCTGCCACACAAAATGCCCGCCTACGGCGCAGGCCGCCAACAGCAGAAGAAAAAATAATGACAAAATAAGCTTCTTAATAAATTTCATGAACAAAAACTCCTTCATCTTTCCGGAACCATCCGCAGGAATTTCCCGATGCAGGGCAAGCTGCACCTGTAAAACACCGGATAGTTACGAGTATAGCATATTTTTTTATTTTATCACCGGAAAGAGTTCTTAAAATTCTTTAAAGTTTTTTTGTATATTCCCGGATTTCAACGCCCCCATACCAAACATCATGATATTTTCAGCCATTTCCGCGATTTCCTCGGCGCTTGTTACCATGCCCTCCGCCAGCCATTTCTGGAGAAGGCCGATACAGCCAGCGCTGACAAAGGCGTAGAAAAATTCAATCTGCTTCGGCGTGGCCGTTTCAAAGTAACGGGAATAGGTCTCCACACATTTTTCCCGTCCAAGGTTAATGAGGCGCAGCGCAAACTCCTTATCGCCGAAATCCCCCAGAGTCACCGTACAGATATCCGCATTTTCCTTCAGGCACTGGAAAATCCCGGTGGTTATTTTTACAGGCGTAAGCCCTTCCGGCTCCATGGACAAAAGAGGCTCCAGCGCTTTCTGAAAATCCTCCATCATTTCCTCTTCCATTTTTTCCAGCAGATCATAAATGTCTGCATAGTGGGTGTAGAAGGTTCCTCTGTTAATCTGGGCCGCTTCGCACAGCTCCTTAATGGAGATGCTCTGGATGGGCTTTTTTTTCAGCAAATCCGTAAAAGCCTTACGGATCAGTATTTTAGTTACTCTGGTCCTGTGATCGTTTCCCATATCGCCGCCTCCTTTTCAAGCTGTATCTGCTGCTGTTTATGCGCAGCAAGCGTGCATACCTGATGTTATATTATCTGCTTTTATGATACCATATTCCTGCAAAAGGGCAAAGGGGATACCGACTGGAACCTCCGAAAGCGGATTCAGGGCAGCGCTGTTTAAATGAAAACGGGCTGATGCGGCCGGATGGGCGGGACTGGAGGCATTTAAGACGCAAAAATTTGGCAGGACTGAATTTTTATTATTTCAGTCCCGCCTCTTTTTAAATATTTTCCTGGCTGCCGTTTTTTTCAGTCCAGGTCGATTTCCCTGTCTCTGTAATAATATTTTCTGTCTTTTTCCCCGATTTCCCTTACCACTTTGCAGGGATTTCCATAAGCCACAACATTGGCGGGAATATCCTTTGTCACAATACTTCCCGCGCCGATTACTGTATTTTCACCGATGGTGACTCCGGGAAGGATGACTGCACCGGCTCCAATCCATACGTTATCACCGATGTTGACCTCAAGATTATACTGGGCCTGGCGGGAACGCAGGAGAGGCTCCACCGGGTGGCCCGCTGTGGCAACCGTCACATTCGGGCCGAACATTACATGGCTTCCTATATTGATTCTTGCATCATCCACCAGGGTCAGATTGAAGTTGGCGTATACCTCATCTCCCATGTAGGTATTGCAGCCCCAATTGGCATGGAGAGGCGGCTCCACGTAGCAGTTTTTCCCCACGCCGCCCAGCAGCTTTTCCAGAAGCTGCGCTCTTTTTTCTCCCTCGCGGGGGCGTGTCTGGTTGAAATCATACAGTATTTCCATGTATTTCGCCTGTTCCTGCAATAAGTCCTCCCCTGTGGGATAGTAAAGCCTTCCGCTTCGCATACGTTCTTTAACTTCTTTTAAATCCATAGCTTTTATGTTTATCCGCATAATCCGGCAGACGATTATGCCCTTTCTGTTTATTTTTCCTGCTGGTTGGGTATATGTTCCTGCACCGCCGTCCGGCGATGTGCAGTGGACGGAACGGACTTTTCAGCCTCCGGGGCTTTTTTCAGCATAGCAGGCTCTGCCACATATTCTCTTTCTGCCTTTCTGCCGGCTTCCTCCCGAAACTCAGACAGCACAATTACGTAATATCATATTGCGATGAACGCGGCGGTTTGTCAACAAATATATTTGTAAATTGTAAACGTTCGGACAGGTCTGCGCATTTACTGCACGGAGCGTACGAATACACAGCAGAAGCAGGCAACCGTACCGGCCTATTGCGCAGCGCTTATTAATGGCCGGATGCCTGCCTGCGGTATAAAAAAGCTGCCCCGTACCGCATTTCTGCAGTTTTCGGGACAGCTTTCCCTGATTCGGCGGGTCAGAAATATTCCACCTGCATATAGTTAGGAGCCTCCAAAGGAAGCTCCATTCACTTCTTTATTCATCCACGCTGTAATTAGGAGCCTCCAAAGGAAGCTCCATTTACTTCTTTATTCATCCACACTGTAGTTAGGAGCTTCCTTGGTGATATGGATGTCGTGAGGGTGGCTTTCCTTCAGGGATGCGGCGGAAATCTTGATGAATCTGCCGTTTTCCTTCAGTTCCTCGATAGTCTGGGTTCCGCAGTAGCCCATACCGGAACGGAGGCCTCCCATCAGCTGGAATACGGTGTCTTCCACAGTGCCTTTATAGGCTACGCGGCCTTCCACGCCTTCGGGTACGAGTTTCTTGGCATCATTCTGGAAATAACGGTCTTTGCTTCCGTTTTCCATGGCGGCGATGGAGCCCATGCCGCGGTATACTTTATATTTACGTCCCTGATACAGTTCAAAGGTTCCCGGGCTTTCGTCGCAGCCTGCGAAGATACTTCCCATCATGCAGACATTGCCGCCTGCTGCAATGGCCTTTGTCATATCTCCGGAATACTTGATGCCGCCGTCCGCAATAATCGGAATCCCATATTCCTTGGCAACCGCATAGCAGTCCATGATTGCCGTTACCTGAGGTACGCCGATACCTGCAACTACACGGGTGGTACAGATAGAACCGGGCCCGATACCTACCTTAACCGCATCTGCGCCGGCTTCAATCAGATCCCTGGTGCCCTCGCCTGTTGCCACGTTGCCTGCGATAACCTGCAGGTCCGGATATTTTTCCTTAATCATGCGCAGACATCTGAGCACGTTTTCAGAATGTCCGTGGGCGGAATCAAGAACAACCACATCCACCTTTGCATCCACAAGAGCGCCCACACGGTCCAGAACATTGGCAGTAATGCCTACGCCTGCACCGCAGAGAAGGCGGCCCTGGGCATCCTTTGCTGAAAGGGGATACTTGATGGTTTTCTCAATATCCTTAATGGTAATAAGACCCACCAGGTTAAAATTGTCATCTACAATAGGGAGTTTTTCTTTTCTGGCTTTGGCAAGAATTTTCTTAGCCTCATCCAGGGTGATTCCTTCTTTGGCTGTAATCAGGCCTTCGGAGGTCATGGATTCTTTGATTTTCTTTGAAAAATCGGTTTCGAATTTAAGATCACGGTTGGTAATGATACCAACGAGCCTGCGTCCCTCGGTGATAGGCACGCCGGAAATGCGGAATTTTGCCATCAGGTTGTCCGCATCCTCCAGTGTATGCTCCGGGGAAAGCGAGAACGGGTCGGTGATGACTCCATTTTCTGAACGTTTTACTTTATCAACTTCCTCTGCCTGCGCTTCAATAGACATGTTTTTGTGGATAATACCAATGCCGCCCTGCCTTGCCATGGCAATTGCCATTCTGTGTTCAGTAACGGTATCCATTCCTGCACTCATCATCGGAATGTTCAGTTTGATCTTCTTTGTCAGCCAGGTTGTCAAATCAACCTGATTCGGAATTACCTGGGAATATGCCGGGACAAGCAGCACATCGTCAAAGGTAATGCCGTCACCTATAATCTGACCCATTTCTTCTCCTCCTGTTTTTTCATTTGAATTGGATTTGACGGTTTTATCCGTTCCGCGGTTCCCATTGCGCTTCGGGTAAGGCGGTTCTGCATCCCCTTTTTCAGAAAGCACTGCCTGGCCGCAGGGGGCTGCCTGAAAAAAGGGGACGCAGAACCGCCTTACCCGAAGCGCAATGGGAACTGCGGAACGGATAAAACCTTAAAAATTGTGAATATAAAACTGCCAGTAAATTACTGACAGTTTTGTGTTTTGAAAAGTGTACCAAACTTGCGGACGATTGTCAATCGGTAAAAACTTTTCTCGGTGCAATTGATTTAATAGCCGCTACCATTTCGGCGTTGGGCTCGAAAATTACCCTCTTTTCTCCATTATATATCATACTGTAGCGGATGTCGGGCTGCTGCTCCACGCCGCTGCTGTAATCCACGACCTTCAGCTGCCTGTTCTTGTAATCATCCAGATGCCAGGACTTGATAGGCGCCAGAATTTCCATTCTTTCCAGGTCAAAGGTCTCCACTTTTTTCCTTCTGGTTCTCGCCATGATCTTGTCCACGGTGAGCTGCTTGTCCACGTACAGATACTCATATTCAAGATTCGCATTCAGGCTGACAAAATAAGCCCCCACTCCGGCCACTACCGCTATAATAAGGAAAACAATCAGTCCCATAAAGCCAAGAAGCCCTGTGATTACGGCGATCCCGATCAGCAGAACCTTCAATGCCGACATTAATCCGTTCGCCTTTTTCTTCACCATGCATTCTACGTAAGTCTCCATTACACATACCACCCTTTATTATTCTGCAATGCCCTTCCGGCATTTTTATCTTCAGGTAATATGATATTACAAAATGCTGTAACATGCAAGCAAGAATCCCTTTTTCCGCCTGGTTTCGCTAAAAATTCACAGGGATTTTAGAAAAATTTTAGAGGTTAGGCAAAACGCTTCATTGACATCATTTGAACAACCGACTATCATATATAAGGAAACAAAAAGCAACAGTTCCGACAGGCCTGCGCATTAACTGCGCTGTCTGTGCGAATACGCGGTGGCAGCTGGCGTCCGGCCCATCACGCAGTATTTTTTACAGCCGGATGCCTACAACAGTTCGCCTGGCTGAGCTGTACGACAAAAGAGCTGCCGCGGCAGCGGAAGTGAGGATGATTATGGCAGAAGGAAATTCCGTTTCAGATGAAATCAAAGCCCAGCGCAAAAAGCTTGCGGGAAAAACACCGAAAGAAAAGCTTCTCTATTTCTGGGAATATTACAGGATACCCGCACTGGTGACTATACTTGTCATCGCTTTTGCCGGGAACCTGATTTACACCATTGCAACAGCTAAAGACAGCGTATTATCCGCTCTGTTCATCAACGGATATTCGGAGATGGATACCGAGGCCTTTATGAACGGCTTTAATGAATATGCGGGAATTGACACCAAGGAATACACCACTTCCCTGGAGATGAATTTCACCATCCAGGAGGAGGCTATGGATCAGTATACCATGGCCAATGTACAGAAGCTTATGGCGCTTGTCGCCGCCAAGGAAATTGATGTCATTATGGCGGATACCAAGACCTTTACCAATTATGCGGATCCGGGATATTTCTCCAATCTGAACGAGGTTCTTCCAAAGGAGCTGGTTGATAAATACCAGGACCGTTTCTTCTATTATGATGTGCCCGATGATGAGCAGGGGGAAATCCCCATCGGCATCCAGCTTGCTGATGCGCCGGGAGTTGTCAGGACACAGGCATATGCCGTTACCAATGACGCGCTGTTCGGAATCGTTGTCAATTCGGAGCATGTTGATAATGCGGTGAAATTCCTGGAATATCTGGATATGGAATAAAATGAAAAAAGGCAGACTGTCCGATCATCACCCGGACGGCCTGCTTTTTCTATATTCCGCAAGCATACATTGTATAATCCGTTTCAGCAGGCGGCAGGAAACCGGCTGTGTCCAGAATTCCTGCACGGGGATCCTTCTGCTTTCCGCAAGGAACCCTTCCTGATCACTGACCCATAATACCGGAAGCCCTCTGCTTCTTTTTCGTATTTCATGGCAGCAGTTCATTCCGGCAGCGCCGTTTACCACCACCGCGGCAAGGGACGGACCGCCTTCCTCCAGCCATTCATTTTCATATACCTTTTCCCACGGCCGGAAATAAAGCCGGCAGTCCGTTTCCGGCTCACTCATGCATTGCTTATACCACTCAGCTTCCTTATCATAAAATATTACCACTTCCATTTTGCCTTCTCCATTCCAGGCACCATTGGGGAATAGCCCGGATCTCCTCTGCCGATGCGGGCTTCTTCACAAATGACGCAATATGGAACCGGTAGCCTGTGCAGGCAAAATCCTTATCCTCCGACATCCATACCACCGGAACCTCATCGTTATATTCCCGTATGCTTCTTATCATTTCCATCCCTTCCGCTCCATTCCATGAAACGATTACCGTATCGCAGGCATGCTCCCTGATATCCCTGATAAATGCATCCTTGTCCGTAAAAACTACCAGAACTCCCTGCTCATCCCCCGCCCCATAGGCATCCCTGAGAGCTGCTTCCAGCTCTTCCTTTTCCGTTAAAGGCACACACAGCACAATACGCAATTCGTACACCTCCTTATCCCGGATTCCGATAAAAACAGCTGTGTCCGGCGCAACCCATGACATTCCATTTCCGTTGCCGGCCGGCCCGAACCTCGATTTCTGTATAGCTGAGCAGTAACACATTTTATGAAACAAGGGTAACATATACCCCTGTAAAAAACAATTATTGGTGCATAAACGGTTAATAATGTGCGCAATCGGTATTCCCTCCCCTTATTCCGGCATGTTATAATATTACCATAACAATCCCCCCGTCGTTGCTGAAGGAATCCCGCGTCCGGATACTCTATCTGAATTCCGGGAAATTTACCGGGGGACGGTCTGTTATCATCGACAATATTTCAATCAGGAGGCTTTGATGAAAATTGCGGTTGTGGACGATTTGAAAGAGGATCGGAATTTACTTCTTGACCTGCTCCGGCAGTTTTTCGACAGGTATGATTTTAAGACTGAATATGACGAATTCTGCTGTGCCGGGGACTTTTTGAAGACATTGAAGCCGGATGCCTATGATCTGGTGTTTCTGGATATTTTTATGGAAGGCATGAACGGAATGGATGCCGCCCGGATACTGTACCGGACAGCCCCTGACTGTATGGTGATTTTTCTCACTACCAGCCCTGACTTTGCTATAAAAGGCTATGAAGTACATGCATATCAGTACCTGCTGAAGCCGCTGAACAGGGCGACCCTGTTTTCAGTCCTTCCCGAATGTGTGCAAAAGGCGGAGCAATCCCACAAACGTCTTTGTGTCCGTATTGACAGGAATGACCTGGAGCTTCCTTTTTCCCAGATTATATATGCCATGACGTCGGGCCGAAATACCATACTTCATCTGACAGGTACAACACTGACGCTTTCCTCCCATGTTTCCTTTTCCCAGACAATGGAGCCTCTCCTTTCGGACAGGCGTTTTTTAAGCTGCAGCCGCGGGCTGATCGTAAATATGGAGCATGTTGACAGGCTGCTGGAGGATGGTTTCCTTATGGACAATGACGAAAAGGTTCCCATCAGCCGCAGAGAATATACACAGGCCCGCAGAAGATATCTTGAATTTTCCTTTCAGGAATTGTAACAGGCCAGCGCGAGGGCGGAACTGCTCAAATCAGGGAGACTTTATTTATGAAAAAATATTTCATGCCTGCTATGGCGGCATTTATTTTCATTCTTCTTTTTTCACTGCATATCCATGCTTCGGAACCGTCTGCTCCTGCTGACGGATACAGCAAACAGATTTCCGAAAATTCAGTAATGCAGGAGGATGAGTCCGAATCTGAGCCGGAAACTGCCGAAACAGTTCCGCCTCCGAAAAATATGGCAATTTTCCAGGAACCCGATACACAACCGCCGGAAACCGAAACTGCCTGCGGCCTGGATGGACTGGATGGCCTGGACGGGAAAATTTTATGCTCCTATGATTCCGGCGGAAATTATGATTCCTTTGCCGCCTACACCCTGAACTATGGGGAGGATACCTCCGAACTGATTGATACCATTAAGAATTTTACGTTCTATATCGGATGGACCGAGCCGTTTAATATCTATAAATCGTTTTCCCTCTATGCAGAGTGGACCGTATATACCGGCACAGCACAGGATGGCGATGGCGGAATGCCGCTTTCACCGGAAAGCCTTGACAGCACCGTACCGGGTACTTATCAGGTAAAGGGAACTTTGATCCTCCCAAATGGCTGCCAATGGAAAGACGGCTTTATTCCGCCTGTCCCCGTCATTCCCATATCTATCCTGGAAAATGGGGAAAAGAAGCTGCTCACTAGGCTTAACGATGCTGATTTTTCCTATTATCTGCAGCCCGCCCTTTATGAAGTGAATTCCTCTTATTATTCGTATGACCTGGAAAGCCTTCCGGAATATGCGCTGACATTTACCGAAGATTATTCTTCTGCTGTCATGCTGGATACCCATTGGGACTACAGCGCGGTAGATATCAGCCGGCCCGGAACCTATACGGCGCATGTCCAGCTCACCCTTCCGGAAACATATCAACAGGAGTACAGCCTGGATCCCTCCCTGGAGACCTGCAGCAAAACCATTTATGTAAGGGCCCCGGGGACTTTGTGCCTGTATGTCCAATACATTGATATCCGCTTTGCCGGAGACTGGCTTGAGCCGCTGGAAGAGGCCTCCATCATTCCCTATTATCTGACAAGTGAAAAAGAGCTGACGGATACGGAGCTGGAAAATTCCCACTTTATTCCCTGTACGGACAACAGCCTGTTTGACTTTTTCCCCTCTCATTTCTGTGTGTACCGGGATGCTTTGGATCCATACACTCATTATTACTTTAAGATATACTACAAAGGCCGGGAATCCAATATCCTGCATATCCTTGATGACGGCGAATCTCCTACTGTCACCTATGTGGACGGGAACCGTGACGGCGGAGACAGCGAACAGCAGACAAAGCCGCCTATTACCCAGCCGGCTCCAGATATACCGGACACTCCGCCCGCTCAGGATACCGCCTCCGGTTCCGCCGCTGTTCCTGAGACAGAGCCTTTCTTCATGGCCCCTCAGGATATACAGGAGCCTGCCACAGAACTGCCTGTAGAGACGGAAAGCCCTGAGGGACGGCCAGCGAATGCTTCTATTTCCTCCGGACAACCGTCTTCAGATAAAAATGAACCCTCCGTCTCCCCTCATGATTCCGCCTTCCAACAGGAAACGGAGTCTCCATCGGAAAATAACTCCCGCCAGGAAATCCGGGAAACCGTTACCAGGGATACCACTGTCCTCTCCGCAGCCAGGCTGAAAATCCTGTCCGGATCCTATCCCGACTTCATTCCCTTTGAACATAACGGCATACTTCTGCGGCTCCCTTCCAGCTGGCTGGAAGAACAAATCCCTGAAGATGATTCCCTGTTTTCGGTAACCTTACTCCGGCCTTCGGAGGAAACCTTCCGTATTGTTCTGTCCGTGGACGGGAAAGAGCTGACAGAGCTTCCCGCTTCCCATATCATGCTGCCGATAGAAGACACGGTTTCTTCCTACAGGCTTATGCATGAAACCGGCTGCGTCAGCGAAGGGCTTGCCGCAAAGGACGGATTTCTCTCCTTCACTGTCACCAAAACAGGTGATTACAGACTTGAAAAAGAAGACGTTCCTGTCCGCGAAGAATCAGAGGAACCGTCACGCCGGGCTGTATTTATCCGACTTCTTTTCATCGCTGCCGCAGTCCTGTTCCTGTTAGCCGCGGTCACTTTTATAGTACGTAAAAAGGGGGGCGGCAGATATGAGTAATTCCGGAAAACTTCTGAAAATAGCTTCTCTGATTATGATTACACTGGCCTGCTTTTTTGTCTGCCTTCACTTCCTTTACTGGTATGATAATAAATATACGGCCAAAGGGCTGCAGCCTGTCAGCGGGATGCTCTGTCTTTCCGAAGAGGATCTGGCCGGAAGACAGCTATATTTTCTTACCAGGCAGTGGCAGTTTTATCCTGATGTGCTGCTGACCCCCGAGGATTTTAAAGGAAAAACGCCGGATATTTATATGCGCTACATAACCATCGGCGAATACAATAACTTCAGCATGGATAACCCTGCACGCAGCACCAGAGGCAGCGCTACCTACCGCCTGCTCCTGTCGCTGCCCGGTACGCCCCGTTCCTATACGCTGGCGCTTCCTGAAATTTTTTCTTCTTATTCCCTTTATATTGGGGGAGAAAAAATACTCCAGCTTGGGGATCCGGATCCGGATAATTATCTTGCCCGTATCGGAAACCGTACTGTTTCCTTCACTGCATCAGGAGTTACGGAGCTGCTGCTGCAGGTTACCAACTACTCCCATTTTTACAGCGGACTGACCTATCCTCCGTTGTTGGGAGAGCCCTATGCGGTGAGCCGGCTGTTGAATATCCGGCTGCTCATCGCTCTGTCCGCCCTGATCTGCACGGTTTTGTGCGGGCTGCTTTCCCTGTACTTCAGCCTGATGGCAAAGCAGTCCATCACGGTTATTTTCGCGCTTCTGTGCCTGTGTCTGGCCGGGTATACCAGCTATCCCCTGCTTTATACCTATTTCACCATAAGCCTCCAGCCCTGGTATATGCTGGAGCTTCTGTGCATCTACGGCATGTATCTGCTGATTATCATCCTGCAGCGATATCTGCCGGGGAAAAAGCCCCGCCTTTACTCCGCCATGCTGCTACTGCTTTCCCTGTTCTGCGCTGCGGTCATTCTTTACTGCCTGTTTCCGCCCCATCAGGAAATACTTCATATAATTTTTTCCCGGGTGTCCTTTGCCGTCAAAATCCTGACCGCACTGTATCTGCTGTGGCATGCGGCCTCCACAGTATATTACGGAGAAACAGATTCCTGGCTGCTTCTGACCTGTACCACCATTTTCGCCGCTTCCCTGCTCTCTGACCTGCTGATGCCCTATTATGAACCAATCCTGGGAAAATGGTTTCCCGAATACGGAGGCCTGATTCTGGTAGGCGCCATAGGCTATACGCTGTGGAAGGATTTCACGCTCTCCTATCAGTTCCGCCTCACCTTTGCGGAAGAAAAGCGCCAGCTCACAAAACAGGTTGCCATACAGAAGGCGCACTATCTGGAGCTGACTGAAAAAATCGAGGAATCCGCCAAGCAGCGTCATGATCAACGTCACCATCTCCGCACGCTGTATTCTTTTTTAAGTGCGGGCGAAACCCGGAAAGCCATGGACTATCTGGAGACTTATATCCTTACCACCATGGGGCAGGAACGCGCCATCCTCTGCTCCAACCTGGTCATTGACGCTATTCTGCAGTACTATAAAAACCTTTGCGACCGCCAGGGAATCGCTTTTGAGGCTAAGATGGAGCTTCCTCCGGATCTGCCGGTTTCAGACACCGAGCTTTCCATCCTCTTCGGCAATCTGCTGGAAAATGCCTGGGAGGCCTGCTGCCGGGAAAAAACAAATCAGTACATCACTGTACGTGGAAAATATAAAAAAGGAAAGCTGTATGTGCAACTGGAAAACAGCTGCACCAGCCCTCCTCTGATTAAAAAAGGAAAATTTATTTCTTCAAAAAACGGAAAATACGGTCTTGGAACACAGTCCGTGCGGAATGTTGTCAGCCAGTATGACGGGCTGGTGGAATTCGACCAAACAGATCAGAGCTTCCGTGTATCCGTCATCCTGCCTCTGCCCGCCGGAAACGCACAGTCTACCTGAAACGGCCGCTGCGGCCCTTATCCGCCCCGGCAGGAATCATTGCTGCCAGTCCGGAGACTGGCCAAACAGCAGCTCTCCGGCCGTTTCATTCTCCTCTGCCGCCGGGTACACCTCATAGCGGATGGATATTTTTCCTCTAAACCCATAGCTTAAAAAGCAGTTGGAAACACGGCTCTGGGTAATCTCGCAGTTCTCCTGCCTGATTCCCACAAGAAGAACGAGAAACTGGTTGTTTCCGTAGCGGGTAAAGGAATCTCCCCTGCGCAGTGCAGAGCGGATCGCGCTTTTCAGCTTATCCATATATCTGTCCAGCCTGGCATCCTCTGTCAGCGGCATGCCTTCCCCGTCCACCAGGGTACAGAGCATCAGGAAAGCCGGCTGCCCGCTTCTTTCCGCCATACGGCAAACAATATGGTAGCAGTCCACAAAACCAGGATAGCTGCAGAAGTAAGCGCCGTTTTTCTCTTCACTTTCCTGAAGTCCCTGCTTGATATCGGTAATTACCGAAGCATTGTAATGAATCTTCTCCCGCATCTGCCGGAATCTTTCCAGCATTTCCTCCGAAGGCTCCAGCCCCAGCTCCTCAAAGTAGAAGGCCGCCGCCGTCTCATAGATTTCCATGGCCTCCTTATATCTTCCCAGAGCCATCAGACAGTCTATCTGCATCAGATAATATTCCTCGAAAAAGTAAATTCCGCAGGCCTGAGCACTAAGTTCCAGAAGTTCTTCGTACTCCTGTCTTTCCCGCAGCAGAGCGGAAGCCTCATTGATGCAGTCCACGTACAGCTTCTGGTACTTGCAGCTTTCGATGGCAACCCACTCCTCGCCGGCCAGCTCCGGAAGGAATTCCCCCCGGTACATTCTGCAGGCTTCCTTAAGCAGCTCCGCTTTCTTGTCAGGATCCGTCTCCTGAAGCGCTTCTTCAGCTGTAAGGCGGAACCTGTCCGTATCCCGTTCCAGCGGAACCGCGCAGTAATTCCAGCGGTATAACCCTTCCTGGAACCAGATACAATCCGTATTCTCAAAGCAGTTCAGCTTCTGGATATATTTACGCAGACGGTAAATATTCACACGCAGCGTAGCTCCGGCATCCTCCAGCTCCTCCCTGCCGTACAGCCTTTCAATCAGCTCCGCCCGGGGAATTCCTTCTCTGCCAGCATACAAAAGAATCTGAAACAGCTGCATCATTTTGGATGTTCCGGAATAATTATTAGGCAACGGCTTTTTCCCGTAAACCAGAGAGAAGCCGCCCAGCATATTTACCTGTAAAATTGTCTTATCAACCGATTTTCTGTTCATTTCTCTGTTTTACCCCATTCATTCTCCTGTTTGCTTTTCATTTCTTTTCCGCTGCATTTCCGTAATTCCTCTGCCCGCACACAGCAGGGGCCTGACATTGGCTCCAATATACACGGAGTACTTTTCTGTAATGCAGTCATAGTTACTCCTGATGCGCTCCACCACCTTCCAGGCGTTTTCCAGGCTGGCCCCTATTACCATGAGCAGGTACTGGCAGCTGCTGTACCGGGTGTAGACATCTCCGCTGCGCAGTGAGGCGCAGATTGTCCCCCCCAGCTTTTCCATCAGGTATTCCCGATCCTGCAGTGTAACGAACTGCTTCCTGTCATCCACCAGCGTCAGCAGAACTGTATAGGCACTGATGGGCAGACGCATCAAACCTCTTTCCACAAAACGGTACAGCTGCTTAAAGGTTGCAAAATCCTGGCAATACGCGCCCTGCGGCGACGTCTTTTCTCTCAGTTCCATCCAGATCAACTCCATATCAAGATCAATTCCGGTATCCTCCGTATGGTTCTTTACCGCTGCGGAAATGATTTCCGGTTTTCCATGCTCCTCATCATAACTGCATACCGCTGCCTTACCCTTCTTCTTTCCCTGGAACAAGGCATAATCTGCATGGTCAAAAGCAGAGGTGTAGTTATCCTTCTGCCTGCAGCCGACAACGCCAATGGTGGCGGAAAGCCGCCCCTCCACTCCCATTTTATCACCCATCAGCTGCATTCGCCGGATTAATTCTTTGCCCTTTTGCATTGCCTCCTGCAGCGTGCATTCCCTTGCCGTAAAAATAATGAACTCGTCTCCGCCGAACCTTCCCACCACATTCTCCGGCGGAAATATCTCCTTCATCAAAGCCGTCAGGCCCTTCAATACTTCGTCTCCGAACAGATGACCGTACCTGTCATTGATCCTTTTAAAACCGTCTACATCCACCACCATCAAATTGCCGCCCTCATTTTTTTTCAGCCGTTCAATAATGATATTTTCAGCAGTTGTTCGATTGTACAGTCCGGTCAGGCCGTCGGCCTCACTCAACATTTTCAGCCGGGAGTTTTCTTCCTGAAGCTCCAGTATTTCCTTTTCCATCAGGCCAATACCCATAAGGTTCCTCCTTCATGCCGAAAAGACATATCCCGGCCATCAAAAACTGGTTAATTTAAAAATATCACAGTAGTTGCAATAAATCAAGTTTTGGTGCGCGAACGGCAATTTTTGTGTCTAAATGGCAAAAACAATATAACGCTTGCACGCTTTTTAAAACATTTTTTCTCTGTTTGTAACGTTTAAAACTTCCGGACCGCCTGGCTTTCCCTGCAAAATACGGGGAAAGATCTGTATGACCGGATAGAACTCAGGTTCCATCCGGTCATATTTTTATCTGATAAAATATTGGTTCATTCTGAAAAAAATGGTTTTTAACCCTGCAGAATTTCCCTTACCATTTCATTTACCAAAGCCGGGTCAGCTTTGCCCTTCATGGCTTTCATCGTCTGTCCTACCAGGAAGCCGGCCGCCTTTTTCCTGCCGTTTCGGAAGTCCGCAGCCGACTGCGGGTTGTCTGCAATGACGCTTTCAATTGTGCTGCGCAGCAGGCCTTCGTCATTCACCGTTTTTAATCCGTGACGCAGGGCATAAGCTTCCGGCTCCACGTCCTCTTCAAACATCACAGAAAAAATCTTCTTCGCCACGCTGCCGTTGATTTCCTTCCTTTCCGTCAGCTCTATCAGCTTCGCCAGATTAGCCGGGGAAAAACGGATATCCTCCGGCTCCTCACCTTTTTCCTTAAGCAGCCGCAGTGTTTCCCCCATAATCCAGTTGCTCACCTTTTTGGGCTGTCCGCACAGCTTCGTGGTTTCTTCAAAAAGATCCGCCAGCGGTTTGGATCCTGTGATAATTTCGATATCATAATCAGGCAGCTCATATTCCTGCCTGTAGCGGCTCATTTTTTCCGTCCGGAATTCTGGCAGCTTCCGGCGGACAGCCTCCAGCCAATCCTCCCCGATATATATGGGCGGGAGATCCGGATCCGGAAAATAGCGGTAATCCCGGGCATCCTCTTTGGAACGCATGGCATGGGAAGCTTCCTTGTTGTCATCCCACCGTCTGGTTTCCTGGATTACCTTTTTTCCCTCCTCCAGCAGTTCGATCTGGCGCTGCCGTTCCCCTTCTATTGCGCGGGAAATGGCTTTGAAGGAGTTCAGGTTCTTCATCTCCGTCCGGATCCCCAGCTGCCGTACGCCCGCTTCCCTCACGGAAAGGTTGACATCGGCGCGCATACTGCCCTCCTGCAGCTTGCAGTCTGAGGCACCAAGGTACTGAATAATGAGCCTCAGCTTTTCCAGATAAGCAATCACCTCATCGGCGCTTCGCATATCCGGCTCGGATACGATTTCAATCAGTGGGACGCCGGATCTGTTATAATCCACCAGGGAAATATCCTCCCATTCATCATGTATCAGCTTTCCCGCATCCTCCTCCATGTGGATTTCATGAATTCCTATTTTCTTCCTCCCGGCAGGCGTTTCGATTTCCACGCAGCCGTTCTGGCAGATGGGGAGGTAGAGCTGGGAAATCTGATAGTTCTGCGGATTGTCGGGGTAAAAATAGTTCTTCCGGTCAAATCTGCAGAACCTGGTAATGGAACAGCCGGTAGCAAGGCCAACAGCCATGGCATATTCCACCACCTGCTTATTCAGTACGGGAAGGGAGCCCGGCATTCCGGTACAGACGGGACAGGTATGGGTATTGGGCGCTCCGCCGAAAGCAGTGGAGCAGCCGCAGAAGATTTTGGTCCGGGTTGCCAGTTCTACATGAACCTCAAGGCCGATTACTGTTTCGTATTGCTTTGCCATTTATCCGCGCCTCCTTTCATCAGAATCCGTTCCGCCGGCTTTGCTGCCAGCTGCCGCTGGTTCTGGCACTGCTGGTTCTGGTACTGCCGTCTCTTCTGCCCGGCACGGACAGTCCGGGAAACGGCCTCTGGCCTGCTCATAGGAAAAGGCCGCCTGAATCAGTTTTTTCTCCTGGAAGCAGTCACCAACCAGCTGCAGGCCGATGGGAAGCCCCCGGCTGTCCAGGCCGCAGGGCAGGCAGATTCCGGGAAGTCCCGCCAGATTGGCGGAAATCGTATAGATATCTCCCAGATACATCCGTATCGGATCCGTCAGGCTCTCTCCCAACCCCGGCGCTGTCGTGGGAGCCACCGGTCCCAACAGGCAGTCATAACGGGCAAAGGCTTCGTCAAAGGCTTTTTTTATCAGCGCTTTGACACGGAGGGCTTTCAGATAATAAGCATCATAATAGCCGGAGCTTAATACAAAGGAGCCAAGCATGATACGGCGCTTCACCTCCGGGCCGAAGCCTTCAGAGCGGGTTCTTTTATACATCTGATGCAGTCCTTCGTATTCACTGGCGCGGTATCCGTATTTAATACCGTCAAAACGTTCCAGGTTAGAGCTGGCCTCCGCGGAAGCGATAGTATAATAAGCGGGAATTGCGTATTCCACCAAAGGAAGATCAAATTCCTCCACTTCGGCCCCTTTATCCTTCAAAAGCTCCGCTGCCTCCAGGACGGCCTTCCGTACCTCCGGATGCAGCCCTTCTCCGAAATAATCCCGGGGAATGCCGATTCGCATTCCACTCACGTTGTCCTTCAGCGCGGAGGTAAAATCCGTTTTTTCCCCTGCGGCAGCAAAATCCACGGAGGTGGAATCCTTGCTGTCATGTCCTGCGATCACCTCCAGTATTGCCGCGCAGTCCGCCACATCCCTGCACAGCGGCCCTATCTGATCAAGCGAAGAGCCATAGGCAACCAGTCCGTAACGGGAAACAGTTCCGTAGGTGGGCTTCATTCCCACCACGCCGCAGAAACCGGCCGGCTGGCGGATGGAGCCTCCGGTGTCGCTGCCCAGTGCGGCAAAGCATTCTCCCGCCGCTACCGCAGCCGCGGAACCGCCTGAGGAGCCTCCTGGCACATGCCCCGGGTTCCACGGATTCCCGGTCACTCCGAAGGCGGAGGTTTCCGTTGTGGAGCCCATGGCGAATTCATCCATGTTGGTTTTTCCCAGGATAATAGCCCCTGCCCGCTCCAGCCTCACCACAGCTTCTGCGCTGTAGGACGGGACAAAATTGGAAAGGATGCGGGATGCACAGGTTGTTTTAACATCCTTTGTGCAGATGTTATCCTTGACGGCTATCGGCACGCCTGCCAGCGGCCCGGCCAGCTCCCCGGCATCAATTGCTGCCTGCACCTGTTCCGCCCGCTTCAGGGCACGTTCCTTATCCAGGCTGATATAGCAATGAAACTTTGCCTCCTTTTCTTCTATCTGCCGGAATGCTTCTTTCACGGCTTCCCGGCAGGTACATTCTTTTTTCTTTATTTTACCGGCCAGCTGTACGGCCGAAAATTCCATAAGACTCATAATTGCCTCTCTTTCCGCAACAGTTCAGCCTTCGGCCAAACGGTTACCTCTTTCCGCCTGACTCAGGGCTTCCTGCATGACGCATGGTTTCGTTTATGAACTAATCCACCGTACGGGGGACCTTAAACATCCCGTCTTTGCATCCCGGCGCATTTTTCAGTATCTGTTCCCTGTCGTCGCCGTTTGTTACCACATCCTCCCGGAATACATTGGCAGCGGCAGATATATGGCTCATGGGCTCCACGCCTTCCGTGTCCAGTTCATTCAGTTTATCTATATAATCCAGCATCCGGCCCATGTCGGCCTTGGCCTGTTCCTTCTCTTCCCCTGTAAGCTCCAGCTTTGCCAGAATGCCTACGTAGTCGATGGTGGCATCTGTTATTACGTTTGCCATGTTGTTCTCCTCCTTTTTTTGTATGGCCTGCGCAGTAAATGTGCAGGCCTGCCGGACAGTTTCTTATGGTTCCAAGCGGCTCAGAATCCCACGTGATTTGGGTCGATTTTACTTCTTCACTGCCTCACGGTTCCAAGCGGCTCAGAATCCCACGTGATTTGAGCCGATTTTACTTCTTCACTGCCCTAAGGTTCCAAACGGCTCAAATCACGGGGAAACAGTGTGGTTTCGCGGACGTTGTCTTCTCCCACGAGCTTCATGGTGAGCCTTTCCAGGCCGATTCCCAGGCCGCCGTGGGGCGGCATTCCATATTTGAAGGCCATCAGATAGTGCTCCATTCCCTCCTCCGTCATGCCCCGTTTCGCCATTTTTTCAAGCAGCATATGGTAATCATGGATCCGCTGCCCTCCGGTGGTAATCTCCATCCCTTTAAACAGGCAGTCAAAGCTCAGCGTAAAAGCAGGATCCCCGGGATCATCCATCGCGTAAAAGGGACGCTTTTTGCTGGGATAATGGGTGACAAATACGAAATCGCTTCCATACTCCTCTTTAAAATACCTGCCGATAAGCGATTCCTCCTCCGGCTCCAGATCGTACGGGTTGCGGATGGGCCTGCCGTATTTTTCACTCGCAAGCCTTTTTGCTTCGTCAAACCGGACGCAGGGGATTTTCTCAGTGTCCGGGAGTTCGATATCCAAAATGGCCAGCTCCCTGCCGTATTCCTTTTTCAAAAGCCCCATAATGTTCTGCAGGACCCCGGTTTCCATAGCCATAATATCTTCAAAACCGTCAATGTAGCCCATTTCAAAATCCAGGGAGGTGTATTCATTCAAATGACGCTTTGTGTTATGCTTCTCTGCCCGGAACACCGGAGCGGTCTCAAAAACCCTGTCAAATACGCCCACCATCATCTGTTTATAAAACTGAGGGCTCTGGGCGAGCACCGCCGGCCTGTGGAAATAATCCAGGCGGAAAATATTTGCTCCTCCCTCAGCGCCCCTGGCTCCGATTTTAGGAGTGTGGATTTCCGTAAATCCCTGTGTGACAAGGAAATCACGAAAGCCCCTCACAATCCCATCCTGAATACGGAATTTCGCCCGTTCCCGGATATTCCTCAAAGAGACAGGACGCAGATCCAGGCTGGTTTCCAGGGAAATATTCATTTTCCACTTGGAAATGGGAATCGGCATCGCCTGCACAGGCTCCGAAAGGATAACCACCGCCCTCATCCTGATTTCCACACCGCCCGGAGCCTTTTCCGAAGCCGCCAGGACGCCTGAAACCTCCACCGCGCCGCCCTCTCTCAGCTCCTTTAAGGAAAAATCCGCCTTACCCGGTTCATACACACACTGCACCAGCCCTTCCCTTTTCCGAAGGACGACAAAGGCTATCGTCCCCATATCACGTATGGCATGGACAGCCCCATTCACCTTTACCTCCCTTCCCACCATCTCCGGTAAGAGAAGATCTCCGATTTCCAATACCTCTTTCTGCTTCACTCCTGTCAAAAATTCCATAACTTTGGTCTCCTTTTTCTGTGGCTGGTCTGCAAGTTCCACTGCGGGGCGGAACCATTTTAAAGAAACCCGTAACCTTTTATTTCCTGAGTCTCTCTGCCTTCAACTCCCTCCTGGCAGTCGCTAAATATCCATGCAAGCATGGCTACTTGGCTCGTTGCTCGCGGGAATAAAAAAATCCCGGAATGCATACAATCTGCATTCCGGGACGGACTCCAAACGGATCCGCGGTACCACCCGCATTGATAAGACGCCACTTCCAACAAAGTGTTTTACCGCCTTACCCACTCTTACACTTAACGCGTGTTACACGGATTACCCTACGTTTCTCACGAAATTTCAAATAACCGGCTCCCGGGTGTTCCCTTTGTCAGCTTACACAAGCAGCGCTCTCAGTCGGTGACGCCGCATTCCTGTCGCTTCCCCTGACAAGAGTCCCGTTCAATGCCATTACTATAAATTGTTTCACATCATACCACAACCCATCCCCAAAATCAATACTTTCCTTAATCCCTCTTTATATCTCTTTAATCCTCTCCACAGCCTCCACCGTATTCTCATACGACCCAAACGCCGTCAGCCTGAAATACCCTTCCCCGCTCGGCCCGAACCCCGCTCCCGGCGTCCCGACCACATTCGCCCGTTCCAGCAAATAATCAAAAAACTCCCAGCTCCCCATCTGCCCCGGCGTCTTCATCCACACATAAGGAGAATTCACCCCGCCGTACACCTCATACCCGGCGCTCTTCAGCCCCTCCAGAATATAACGCGCATTTTTCATATACCTGTCCACCATGCTGCGGATCTGCGCCTTCCCTTCCTCCGAATAAACAGCCTCCCCGGCCCTCTGCACGATATAAGGCGCGCCGTTGTACTTCGTCCCATGCCTCCTGGCCCAGAGCGAATGCAAAGACACCCCGCCGCACACCATATCCTTAGGCACTACCGTATAAGCCAGGCGCAGGCCGGTAAAGCCCGCATTCTTGGAAAAAGAACGCAGCTCAATGGCACAGCCCCTCGCCCCCTCACACTCATAAATACTGTGAGGCACATCCTCCTGGGAAATATACGCCTCATAAGCGGCGTCAAAAATAATCACCGCCCCCACCCGGTTCGCATAATCCACCCATACCTGCAGCTGATCCTTCGTCACCGTACAGCCCGTAGGATTATTCGGGAAACACAAATAAATCAAATCCGGAGTCTTTTCCGGCAGCTCAGGGACAAACCCGTTCTCCGCCGTACACGGCATATAAATCACATCGCTCCAGACCTCCGACTCCTTATCATAGCTCCCGGTCCTGCCCGCCATCACATTAGAATCCACATACACAGGATACACCGGATCACACACCGCAATTTTACTGTCCGCCGCAAAAATTTCCTGAATATTGGCAGAATCCGACTTCGCCCCGTCAGAAACAAAAATCTCATCCGGTTCAACCGCGTAGCCCCTTGCCTGAAAATCATTTTCCGCAATGGCCTTCCGCAGAAACTCATACCCCAAATCCGGGGCATACCCATGAAACGTATCCGCATCCGCCATCTCATCCACAGCCCTGTGCAAAGCCTCCACCACTGCGCCCGGCAGCGGCTGCGTCACATCCCCGATCCCTAAGCGGATGATCCTCTTGTCCGGATTTGCCGCGGAAAACGCACTCACCTTTTTTCCAATTGTTGAAAAAAGATAACTTCCCGGAAGCTTCAGATAATTTTCATTTATCCTGTACATATCAAAATTTCTCCTCTCAATCCTCCACACAGCCGTCAAACACCGTCTCCGCAGGCCCTGTCATATAAACCCGGTTGTTCTTTTCATCCCACTCGATTTCCAGTTCCCCTCCCAGGACCTTAACCGTCACCCGTCTCTCCGTCAGCCCATTTAACACACAGGCCACAGCCACAGCGCAACAGCCCGTCCCGCAGGCCAGCGTCTCCCCGGAGCCGCGCTCCCAGACACGCATTTCCACCGTATTCCTGTCCAAAACCTTCACGAATTCCGTATTCACCCTTCTGGGGAACCTGGGATGATTTTCAAAAAAAGGCCCTGTCTTTTCAATTTCCAGACCTGCCACATCCTCCATGTACACCACCGCATGAGGATTTCCCATGGAAACACAGGTCATTTCATAGCTCCTGCCCTCCACCTCAATCGCTTCAGCCACCGCCTGCTCACCGTCGCATACAACAGGGATCTCCTCCGCCCTTAGCACAGGCTCCCCCATATCCACACGCACCTGCTTCACCCTGCCATTCTCCGTAAAAAGCCGCAGATACTTCACCTGTCCGAAGCTCTCAACAGTAATTTCCGTCTTATCCGTCAGCCCTTTGTCATACACAAACTTCGCCACGCACCGGATGCCGTTCCCACACATCTCCGCCCGCGTCCCGTCCGCATTGTACATCTCCATTTCAAAATCCGCCAGACTGGACGGATTCACAAAAATCACGCCGTCTCCTCCGATCCCGAAATGCCGGTCGCTCATCCGCCTGACAAAATCAGGCTTCTTTTCCAATGGGACTTTTTCCGTAAAACCATTAATATACACATAATCATTTCCGCAGCCCTGCATTTTTGTAAAATTTATCTTCATGTATCTTTTCCTTCTTTCCTGAAAAATAACTGCCCTGTCCCTTTGCAGCCACACCTGTCAATTCCTTGTTACCAGCACCATTTTCGCCATCTCCACCATGTTGGTGCCGCTGTCCATACTGCACTTTTGTATGTACCTGTGCGCTTCCTCTTCCGTCATCCGGTTCCGCTCCATCAGCAAAGCCTTGGCCTCTTTGATAATCGCCTCCTCCTCCTTGCTCCGTTCCCTGGGCGCAAGCCGCTGCCTTCTCCTCCGCCTTTCCCTGGACTGACACATCATATCCACCGTGTTGACCAGCTCCTGCACCTTCAAGGGCATGGAAAGACATACAATATCCTTCACGCTGACCTCGCTTAAATATCCCGGGGAAGCCAGGAGGAGCATATCCATTCCCGGGGGAAGATAATCATATAGCTCCGAATACGCCATATCTATCAGCTTATAGCTGCAGATAACAATACCGCCGGATAAAGCATCCGCAGCCCCCAGCGCCTGGGCGCCGGTGCTGCAGGCCGCCATCACTGAAAAGCCACTGCGCAAAAGAACATTCTTTATGCTTTTGGCATCCTCTATTTTCGGTAAAACCACAATGATATTTGTCACATGAGTACCTCCATCTGTAAGCAGCTCCCGATACGGCACACGGCCCGTACGGCCATAAAGCAGCGCCCGTTACAGCACATGGCCCGTACGGCCATGAAGCAGCGCCCGTTACGGCACACGGCCCGTATGGCCATGAAGCAGCTTCGCTCAGAATCGGTTCAAATACTCATTAATCTCCCAGTCCGTTACCTGCGCACGGTACCTGTTCCACTCTTCCTTTTTGGCCTCAATATATTTGTTCGCCACATGCTCGCCCAATGTTTCCCTGATAAATTCGTCCTTCTCCAGCTCTTCAACCGCCTCTATCAAGGTACCCGGAAGACGCTCTATCCCCATCAGTTTTTTCTCATCCTCTGTCATGGCAAAAATATTGCAGTTCACGCTCTTTGGCGGCTCCGTTTTTTCCCTGATACCTTCCAACCCGGCCCGCAGACATACCGCCAGCGCCAGATAGGGATTGGCCGCCGGATCAGGACTTCTCAGTTCAATCCTGGTTTTCTCGCTTCCCGCCGCCGGAATCCGCAGCAGAGGGCTTCTGTTAGCCGTGCTCCACGCGATGTAAACCGGCGCCTCAAATCCCGGAACCAGCCTTTTATAAGAATTCACAAGCGGATTCGTAATCGCCGTAATTGCCCTGATATGCTTCAGGATTCCTCCGATAAAATAATAGGCTTCCCTGCTCAGCCCGTTTTCATCCCCGGCGTCCTGGAAAACATTCCTTCCGTCCCTGGACAGAGACATATTGATATGCATACCGGAACCGTTCACCTCCGCTTTCGGCTTCGGCATAAAGGTAGCATGCAGCCCATGCCTTTTTGCAATGGTTTTCACCGTAAGCTTAAAGGTCATAATATTATCGGCAGTCGCCAGCGCTTCATCATATTCAAAATCAATTTCATGCTGTGCCGGGGCCGCCTCATGATGGGAGGTTTCCACAACAAACCCCATATCCTCAAGCGTCAGCACCATATCCCTTCTCGCATTTTCCCCCCGATCCACCGGCCCCAGATCAAAATACCCCGCCTGTTCATGGGTAATCGTCGTAGGCATGGCGTTTTCATCCATATGGAACAGAAAAAATTCACACTCCGGCCCCACATAAAACGTATATCCCATTTCCTCCGCTTCCTTCAGCGCCGTCTTCAGAATATATCTGGGATCCCCTTCAAAAGGCTTATCTCCCGGCCGGTACACATCACAAATCAGCCGCGCCACCTTCCCCTGCTGCGGCCTCCACGGAAAAATCTCAAACGTATCCAAATCCGGATGCAGAAATAAATCCGATTCCTCTATTTTCACAAAACCATCTATCGCCGAACCGTCAAACATACACCGGTTATCCAGCGCCTTTTCCAGCTGGCTGGAGGTAATGGCCATATTTTTCAGACAGCCGAACATATCCGTAAACTGCAAACGGATAAACTCCACATCTTCCTCCTCCACCAGCCTCAGGATATCTTCTTTCGTATACTTCTTTCCCGCTAACTGCATAGCTACCATTCCTTTCCCTGCAAAATAATCCCCTTGCTTATTGATAACACTTCGTAACAGTTCAGCCTTTTGAACTATTGCATATATCCCGTCAAACGAAAAAAGGCGCTCCTACCCCACTGGTAAGAACGCCGTTGCCCTACTTCCATATACTAACAGCAGATCCCCGGATTTGTCAACATTTTTTTACTCTCCGCAGCCGCTCTGAAAACTTTCAAAAAAACAATAATTTTTGTACTTTAACATTTTTTAATGATTTTAGTTTGAAATACCGAAGCGAGTTAAATTACATACTTTTTACCCGAAAGATATTAATTGATCTTGCCGGCATCATATATCTAATTTTCCCGTCTATTACAGGAACGCTATCCGTTTTCGGTATAACTCTTCTTGGCTCCTCAAAGCTATTTCTTTCATCCAAAGCATATCCGTCCATATGATATACCTCTGCTTTTTCAATTCCGGTATCCTTTAACTCTATTTCTGTCATATAAGCCTCATTTTTTAAATTAACAGCCTTTACGATAATATCTCTCGTACTGTTATCAAAAGATGCACAACAATATATCGGTTCTATCGTTACAGATAAGCATTCCGAGTCAATTACAGTATTTCCATCCACGTATACTGTAATACGTCCCTGCTTAACATTCACTTCTACCTGGTAATGCTTTCCCGTCTGGATTTCAAATCCGGCATCGTACAGAAAACTTCCTCTTCCTCCGATTTCCTCCTCAAAAGAGCAAGTCTGATTTTCCCAACCTCCAAGTTCGATTTTTCTGAAATTATTTTTATCCGCACAGGCAAATCTTAAAGAAATTCCGAAAATTCCCGACGTTCTTTTCATCACAAAGCGCACAGTATAATCCTCGTCTGCCTCGCCTAAGAATAATGGCTCGTCTTCTGCACGAATAACGGCATTAGGGCAGGTTATTTCACCTTCTTTTGTCAGGATCCTGATATCACTGCATTCCATCACGCAATCCCTGCCCCTTATTCCAGGAGCTAAATAAATCTTTTTTCCTAATTTGCTTTCAATGACTTCATTCTCTATATCCGTATTTATAGATACAGTGAGCTCCTGCTCTCCCTGATTACGCATAAACAATTTCTGCACATAATAACTCGGTGTTCCGAATACACGGTTATTATCATATAAAATCATATCCGGCTTCCAATTAATATAATCCGTATGACAAAGCAGTGGTGCATAGCATGCAAGACCAACTGACTCTGCATTCTTTTCGAGCCCTATCATATAACTCGCTTCTACAAGAGCATTGTACCATGTATCATCCTTAGACGCATATTCACCAAGGAACACCTTGGTCGTTCTACCATTATAATTATCATAATGATGATGATTTGCAATAAACCATTCCGGTGCCTGATAATAGTGTTCATCAATCAAATCCGAACCATGTTTTTCTGCACTCTCCCAGCCCATTTCATAAGCTATTCCGCCGGCACAAGGACCTGCGGTATTGATAATTTTAATTTCCGGGTACTTTTTCCGGATAGCCTCATGAAAATATGTATATCGTTCAAAAAACTCCTCACCGACTTCTTCGTTACCAATTCCTATATATTCGAGAAAGAAAGGCTCAGGATGCCCCAAATCAGCTCTTTTCTTTCCCCATTCAGTATCTATATCTCCATTAGCGAATTCTATTAAATCCAAAGCATCATCTATCCATTCTTTAATCATAGATACAGGCACAGCACGTTTATGGTGCGGATCCCATCCGCCGGGTAATACCGGCAGAGGCTTAGCTCCTATATCCTCACAGAATTGGAAAAATTCAAAATACCCAAGACCAAGCGTCTGATTGTATCCCCAGTTATTGCGTCTCGCAGGACGTTTTTCTATAGGTCCTAACGTCTTTTTCCAACGATACATGGAATCTCTGTCATTTTCATTTAATGAACCGTCATGAACAAGGCATCCCCCCGGAAAGCGCATAAATTTGGGATGCAAATCCGCAATCATTTCTGCTATGTCTTTTCTTAGACCATTTTGCCTGTTTAAAAATGTGTCTTCAGGAAATAACGATACCATATCTATATAAATTCGTCCGGCAGACACAAGGCGCAAACCCAGTCTTGCAGATGTATTGGTGACAGGTGATACAAATTCCGCGCGAAAACATTCCCATTCGGAATTTGAAATCGGAAAAACCTTTTTTTCATACATCGTTCCATCTGCAGAACGCAATGAAACTTCAAATCTCAGTGGTCTGCCGTCACAGGCTGCATAGCATGAAAAGATATACCTTTTCCCAGCCTCTATATATATTCCTTCTCCGAATCCCTCATTATCCACCCCAATACCTACTGCAGGCTCCGTCGCATCAATTACGAGATAATGCGGATTCTCTAAACAATAAGGGTGACTGTCCTGTACAGAGATACTGCCGATTGCACCATCAGGTATTTGTACATTCCATGCTGTCAAAGCATGATACCCATCTTTATCAATAGTATTAAATTCAAAACTGCGGTTTCTTACTAATTCGGCATATAACCCTCCGTCAGCAGCATGATTAATATCTTCAAAAAAGACACCATACAAATCTCCCAAATCTGCTGTTTTATTATTTATATCAACAACAATTCTCATTTCCATTTTGTACCCTCCGTTTACAACTTTTCTTAATCTTTCAAATAAGGATTATTTTTAGAAAGGAGCTGGCACTCCGGATAATTAGTGCACAGCTCCTCTCTTTAGACTTCATATTAATCCATACAAAAGAATTATTTCTGAGCAGACATATATTCATTGACCTGCCGCTGTGCTTCATCAATAATATCCTGTAAACCGGCAGTTTCCAAAGCGACCTTAAATTGATCAATCGTTGCATCTACATCATCAACCTGTCCGCAAAGCAGCGGATACCAGTATGTATCATCTGCTGCTTCTACAGCAGCAACCTGTGTACTTACGGCGGTTGTATCAAATCCAAAATAGTCAAGCATATGTTCAGGCTTAATATTCTGATAATAACTTTCATTCATCTGTTCATATTTCTTATCAACATCCGTTGCGGCAGGATTATAAAGATTTCTTATCATGTCCCCATTTCTCCATCCCCAATAATTGCTTGCATTATATGGCTGAAGCACGGAATATGTTCCGTCGTCATTAAGCTCCCAGTTTACTCCCTGAATACCTAGGCTTGTTAAATCCATAATCTCTTGATTTGTAGCAAGCAGATTAAGCATCATCATTGCACGCTCCGGATTTTTGGTATTTACATTGATACCCATGCCATTATTTGTATATTTTGAAGCTGAAAATGTATCATCCTCAAAGAAGTTAAAAATCTGTACTTTACATTCTGGATGCGCAGCATTAATTTCATTAGCATAGTTTCTGGCTGTACCGGTATTCCACAGAAAATATGCTGCTTTTCCGCCTGCCATATACGTCTGACGTTCTTCAAAATTTGTTGCAAGAACATCATCAGGAATTGCCCCTGCATCAGCAAGTTCCTTCATCTGATGACAATAATTGCGGAATTCTTCCATGTCAAAGAGAGACGTCAGTTTTGTGCTGTCTGCATCATAACCATTATAAAAAATATATGAGTTTCCGCTCGGAGTTCCGCTAAGACCACAGTATCCCTTAGGATTACATCCTTCTGCAATGCATCCGATATAAAGTCCCCATGGATTGTCTTCTTTCACTGCAAAAGCATTTTTCCCATTTTCTCCACAAGCTTTCATAAAGGCAAACATATCGTCCCATGATTTAATATCCGTAAATCCAAACTGTTCCATCCAATCTGTACGGATTGTTGCTGCGAGAGGATTTACCTCTATAAAGTTTGCTGGCATCATATATATTTTACCGTTGATCTTTGCCTGCTTCCATGCAACTTCAGGCAACTGTGCCCATACATCCGGCATATATTTACTAATCATATCTTCTGTCAGCTCAAGAAATCCACCAAGCGCAACAGTCTGCTCATAATGACACCAGGCAGGAGCCGTAAATATCAGGTCAAAATCCTCTTTTCCGGAAAAAAGAAGCGAATACTTTGCATCATGCTCAGACCACGAAAGCCATTTTACATTTAAAGATGCATTTATTTCCCTTTCCGTGATTTCATTAACCTTCGCTAAAATATCACTATATGTTTCAGGCGTATCTCCCACCAGATACATTGTTATATCTACATGTTCGGAAATATCGGGGGTATTTCCATCAGCTTCGGATTTTTCCGATACAGCTTCATTTGCATTCTCAGTTGCCGGGGCAATTTCATTGTTTGTGCTTTTAGCACCGCATCCTGCCAATACTCCCACTGTCATCGACGCACTTAACAACAATGCTAATAATTTTTTTGAATTCTTTTTCATGAGAATCCTCCTTTATTATTTATAATAATTTATTTATCTGTTCTTTAAAAGAACTATTATTTCAAACTGTTAAGTAAAATCACCTTTCCAGAACCGTACATGCGGCTTTCCCGCATATGGCCGCTAAACCATCCGCCCTTTTTCCGGGTGTACTCAGCCTTTCACTGCTCCAATCGTAATACCCTGAACAAAATATTTCTGAACGAAAGGATATGCCAAAACAATCGGGCCTGTAACAACTACCGTAAGTGCCATTTTCAATGTCTGCGATGGCATCGACAACGCCGAACTGATATTACTGGAAACAGAGGCACCGGAAGCTATCAGTCTCTTGTATGCTTCAATATTATTTACCGTATCATATAAAAAATATTGCAAAGGAAACATCTTCTCATCAGTAATAAACAGCATTGCATGATACCAACTATTCCAATATGACAATGCGATCAAAAGACCTACTGTAGCCAACGCCGGTTTAACAAGCGGCATTATAATCTTAAACAAAATCCTTACTTCACTACATCCGTCAATCTTTGCTGCATCAACCAAAGATTCAGGAATTGAGGTTATATAACTTTTCATAATCAGTAGGTTGTATACCGAAAACAAAAGCGGCAAAAGCATCGCAGTGTATGTGTTTCCCAAATTCAATGTATTCATATATAAAATATAAGTCGGAACAAGCCCGCCATTAAATAGTGTTGTAAAGTAGAAGAAAAAAGAAAAAGCATTTCTCCAGGCAAAATCTTGTCTGCACAACACATAAGCAGTCATAACAGAAAAAACTAACCCCAACGCTGTTCCCACAACGGTAAGTCCTATTGTCACACAATAAGCCCGTGCTATCACTAATGGTTCCTTAAATACTGTCTTATATGCCTCAAGTGATATCTCATATGGAAAAAGAGAAAAACCATTTGCTGATATACTCGCTTCCGATGAAAAAGAACCGGACACAACCATTACAAACGGAATCAGACATAAAAGCGCCATTACTGTACAGAACACATATGCAATAATATGTAACGCAGCAACATCTTTTCCCATTTTTATTTTTCCTAAACGATTCTCATTTTTTCTCATTGTGCCCTCCTTAAAACAATGTATAGTCTCTGTCATACAGACCTACAAGCTTATTTGCGATAATTACCGTGATAAAGCATAGCACTGACTGAAACAATCCAATTGCCGATGACATTCCGAAATCATTACTGGAAATTAAAGCTCTAAATGCTAATGTATCAATAACATCCGTATATTCGTACAATAAACCATTTGAACCCACGAGATTATAGAACATATCGAAATTCCCCCTGAAAATACCGCCTATACTCATTAGGAATAATATCACCACCGTAGGCATAATCATCGGAATCGTAACATGGAAAATCCTTTGAAAAACATTAGCTCCATCTATTGAAGCTGATTCATAAATTGATGTATCTATTCCCATAATTGCTGCTAAATATAATATTGAGCCATATCCTATACCCTTCCATACATTAAAGAAAAGAAGTATACCAGGCCATACTTGCGGTTTTGAATAAAAAGATATCTTTTTTCCTCCAAAGCTTGTAATTATATTGTTCAAAAATCCATAATCCGAGCTGAAAATATTAAACGCCATCACTCCGACAATTACCCACGAAATAAAATATGGAAGAAACATAAATGACTGGCTAAACTTGCGAAAATGTTTATTTCGAATTTCCGTCAGGAATATCGCCACCGCAATTTGGACAATTGTTCCGACCACAATAAACAGTATATTATATAAAACGGTATTTCGAGTGACGATTCCCGCCTGTCCGGATTTAAAAAAGAATTTAAAATTTTCAATACCATTCCAAGCACTTCCCCAAATTCCACCGGCATATGTATATTTTTTAAAAGCCAGAATTACACCCGTCATAGGATAATAAGAAAAAACTAATGTATAAATTACTGCCGGCAGAAGCATAAGCAAATAACTCCTATACTTACGCAGTTTTTTCATAAATCCTTTCAAACCTTTCGTCTGCATTGTTATTCCTCTCTTTCTGTCTCTGAATTCCTAACACATGTCCTAGTATAGAAACTTTTTCTAATCCCATAAATAGTCTTTTCTTTACTTTCTTCTCATTTTCTTACCAAATAAACATTTTCTATACAAAACAAGTATTATTTTTATACTTGATAAACAAAAAAGGCGCAGACCAAAAGTCCGCACCTCAATACTATTTTTTTAATATAACGTCATTCACCAATATAATATGTTTCTCTATACTCAGCAGGAGACATCCCTTCACTTTTCCTAAACACCCTGTTAAAGGAACTGATGTTTCCATATCCCACCTTTTCAGCTATCGAATAAATTTTGTCATTTGTGTTTGTAAGCAGTTCTTTTGCCAGACTAATTCTTGCCTTAACAATATAATTGGAAAGATTGCAATGATATTTCTGCTTGAAAATTCTCGACAGATACGAAACATTAAAATTACCGACGTCCGCCAGAACCTGAAGACTCAAATCATCCTGTAAATGATTACGGATATACTGCTCGACCCGCTGAATAGCACGGTTCCCGTATAAAAACTCATCCTCTTTAAGCAAACCCGTCAATACCCCTGTAAGTCTCATAAGATAATCAATTGCCTCTCCCCAGTCATGAAAATTCTCTACGCTTGTAAGCGGATACATGCTGATTTGAAACGGAATTTTCTCATACCATCCATTGACATTAATATATTTAATAAAAATCATTGAAATGCTATAGTATATTTCCAGCGCTTCTAAATCATGCATACTCTCATAAAACAGAAGCGGCACAGTAACCTCTTTCAAAAGCTCGCTGACTTCATCTATTTTACCCTGCTCCATATAATTTTCCAGCAAAAGCAGCTTCATTGTACTGATTTTGCTGTTAATATATCCGGCTTCGTTTTCAGATGCTGAAACAAACAATACACCATCTTTTTTAGGATTAACAAGCGGTATCAGCTTCCTGCGAAGAGTATGGTATGCATTACCTAATTCCTGCAACGGAATATTTTCACGATAAATAGCCGCAGCCATCCAAATCCCTAATTTATCCCCGCAGAGTCTTTTTACACTTTCCAGTCCCTCTGCACAAATGCCGAAGATATTGTCCCAATCTGCCTGTATTCCTGACATTTTAGGCTGTACAATTCCTATCATATAATTGAAATCAAGAATATACGCCAATGTCCTGACGGTTCTCGGCATATTCTCTAAAACTGCAGCTAAAACATATTCCTGCTCTTCATAACGAATTATACTTTCAGAATTATTGATTCTCGCGAGAAATAATATAACAGGTTCATCAATCCTTAACGATATTTCCATATCCCGAAGCTGTTCCTTTACAGACTGTGAATCTGCAATACTATTGATTAGCTGTTCTATCAGCCCTTTCTCAAGCCAATACTTTGCTTTCGATAAAAGTGCATCCTTCTGTCTCTGCTTTAATGCAGCATCCTGTTCCTCTAATAATTCCGAATACACCTCAATGACGGTATCTACAATTTTTTTAGGTTTTTCCGTTTTCAACAGATAACGAATTCTTTTATCCTGCGCCAACTCGTAAAGAATTTCATGATTACTATAACCAGTAAGAAATACAATTCGTATATGCGACCAGTTCTCCTTTATTTTTTTGTACAGCTCCAGTCCGTTCATTCCGGGCATTTGAATATCTGTTAATACAATATCGAATTTTATATCCTGCAGAAGTTCTAACGCTTTCCTGGCTGTAGACGCCGTATAAATTGCAATTTCCTCTCCGCAGGATTCAAATAATTCTACCAGCCATTCAAGACTTTCAATTTCATCATCCACAATTAATAACTGAAACATATTAATTCCCCCTCTGCATAATTCACATCTGATTATTTCTTTCCGGTATTAATATTTTGACAAGCACCCCGCCAAGTTCTCCCCTCTGTACGGATAATCCGGTATCGCATTTATAGTAACTTTTCAAGCGTCTGTCAACATTAATAATCCCCGTAATTTCTCCCTGATATTCACTTGAAAATTTACGATTCATTTCATTTATCGCTTCATCGGAAATATCGCCATTATCCTCAACTAAAATATAACGCATTCCCGCTTCTTTCAGATAATAAACATGCAGCAAGCCGTCCTCTTCCTTATTTTCCAGAGCATACTTAAATGCATTCTCTAAAATAGGCTGCACAGTCAGACGTGGAATCAGTATATTCTCCCATTCCTCAGGAAGTTTTTCCCAGTCAAGCTCCATTCGTGCGGAAAATCTGCTCTCCTGTATCCTTGCATATGCCTCTGCGTGTTCTAATTCCTCACTCAGAGTTGCTATATCAGAAGCATTACGGGTAATATAACGAAAATAAGTGCCCAGATAATTTGTCAGCAGTTCAGCTCCTTCATAATCATGCCTGTGAATACGACCGTTTAGCAAAAAGAAACTATTATACAGAAAATGCGGATTAATTTGTGCCTGTAACTGCTTAAACTGAGCCTGTGCAGCTAAATTTTTCTGCACATACACTTCATCAATTGTCTGACTGAGTTTTTCTACCATATGATTAAATCCATCATAGATATATTCAAACTCATCATTCGTTTTATTCGTAATCCTAATTGACAAATCACTATCTTCAAGTTTCTGAAATGCTCCCTGCAACTCCCTTAACGGACGATTTATCAGTCTGTCCGTATAAGAAGCAAAAACCATGGCACATACTACTGCCAAAAGCAGAAAACAAATCATCTGCCATCTATAGCTTCGCAAATTTTGAAGAATAACGTCTTCATTGCAATACTGTATAAGCTTTCCGAAATATTTCGATTCTGTCACATTTACAAGAAAATATTTACCGTCAACATTAATTCTGCTGATGCCTTCAGTCTCATCACAAACCTTTAATATTTTCCTGCCCATGCCCTCTTGCACGGGATTTTCTAAAAACCACCCAATCAGAGGATAATCCCAAAAAGAACTGCCACCTTCGATAGAAAAATCATTTAAGTTACTTATTATCTGTTCTTCATCAAAAATAATTTCCAAATAAAATCTAGGTAGTATATTTTCGGAATAATAGTGTTCTGCCATTGCAAGCGTCAATACCCCGTCTTCTACTGTCAAGACATCCAGTCGCTTGTTTAACTGATTAATCCGCTGTCTGTCTGTATCTGTCATAGTACGAAGGGCATCTGACTTAATAATAATATCACTTCCTGTTATATATACGATGACATCCTTAATAATTTTATTTGAACCTTTGATTAACAACAATTTTTCCTGTTCAGTAAGAATAGCTGCCATTCTGTCATGATCTAGTAATGAACCTTCTTCTCCGAGAAAAACCAAATTACGGTCAGTGAAAAAATTATCTCTCTGCTGCAGGATATTCTCCATCTGATTATCGGTAAAATCTACATAATAACGCGCGCTATTTTCCATCTGCTGATAGATAACATTTCTTGAATATCTTTCCAATAAAAAAAATATTATTCCAAAACTAATAACTAACAACAAAATCATTATAAGAAAAACTATAAAAAGTTTTGTTTTAACATTATTAATATTCATTATACCTACTCACTTTATGCTTTTTATAATCTGTAACCTTCACCCAACGAATCCTTATATAAATTGGTGCTGCTACAGTTGTATAATTAATTTGTCTTCTATTTTCAGTTTAATCTACTAGCATTATATAGTCAACCATTGTAATGAAATGCAAAATAATTCCTATAATTGATTCTATATTATTTTATAAATTTGTTTTTCTCTCCGCAACCAAGTTCCCACAACTATACTAACGCATTCCAGAAGAAAAAATAAATCAGCACACAGCCCCAGGCATTCCCTGTATAATCCCGGACCGCCAGCATCCCATAAATAATAATGAAATCACACAGCCCCACAACAAACGTTTCCGGCGCCAGCCCCAAAACCGCATGCACCACAAGACATATCGCCCCGCCGGCCGCCGCCCCCGCATTCAGCCAAACACGCCTGACCGGAAACAGCCGGTTCACCCGTTCCGCGATCACCACATAAGAAAACCCTTCAAAAAAGCCCCAGCTTCTCCCATTTCAGCCCAAAGCTGCGAAAACTCTCCCTGCGCACCGCACACACAATCGTAATCCCCAGCCCAAAAACACCATATTCCGTCAAAGCCCCCAACAACGTCTGCAAAAGAAGCGCTCCCCCCGACACCCCACTCGAACCGCCTCCGCTGCTCCCGGACTGACTCATTCCCTCCATCACCGCCAGATAGGCCGCAATAACCACCCCGCTTGTCAGCAAAATAATACACAAATCCACCCAATTTCTTCTCCTGTCCCCCCGGCCGGACCCACTTTTCCATCCCGCCGTCTCTTTTCCTACATTCTGCTTCCCTGCCATCTGTTCTCCTGCCATCTGCTGTCCCACCTTCTGCTTTCCTGTCCTCTTCCCCATTCCCAGCTCCGCTCCTCCCGCCGGCCCGAACCATCCCGGCCTGCCGCATTCATTTCTCCATCTTACCAAATCCCCTCCTCTATTACAATTCCACTACCATAATTCCGCCAACATAAAATAACAATTCAGCCCCTTGCCGAACAGTTACTGCATCCACTCTTTTATCTGTCCACCCTGCCCCCTCTTGACTATAGGGCGGCTCCATAGCATATGATAGAAAGAATGAATTGAAACTACGAAGGATTAGAACAGTAACAAAAATCACAAAAAAAGAAGACAGAAAGGAATCAACATACCATGAACCTCTCCCTCCAGCCAATCACGGCAGCCAACCGCAAAGAAGCCCTCACCCTCAAAACAGCCCCCGGCCAGGAAACCTACGTAGAAAGCGTCGAACAATGCCTGAAGGAAGCCGATGCCAGTTCCTGCTGGCGCCCCGTAGCCATCTACGACGACGGACTCCTCATAGGCTTTGCCATGTACGGCTTCTTCCCCGAATACCTCCCCTCCGGAAGAGTATGGATGGACCGCCTCCTCATAGACCAACGCTACCAACACAAAGGCTACGGCAAAGAAGCCATGCGCCTCCTCATCGACCGTCTCCAAACCGAATACCACTGCCGTCGCATCTACCTCAGCATCATCCCCGGCAACACCCCGGCCGCCTCCCTCTACACCCACTACGGCTTCCGCTTCAACGGCGAAAAAGACATCCATGGCGAACACGTCATGGTCCTGGAATGCATCTGAAATCCATTCCCCCCATCTACACCCCTGCCCAGTTCTTTTTCCCCTCCTACCTGCCCTGTTTTTTCCCCTGCCCTTTTCCCTGCCCTTTTTGCCCTGTTCTTTTGCCCTATTTTTTTGCCCTTCACAACCTACCCGCCCGGCGGAGGCGAATTGTCCTGGCGATGGGGGCGCGGGGAGATTTGCACAGGGGACGGGGTGTGAGGGGGATTCCCGGATGCTTACGAAGTTTTGGAGCTGTTTCTTAAAGCCT